>Ga0100379_10003434_pt1 | contig 14423 bp, 32 predicted proteins | sample CryGeymeta201503_FD_80418 | JGI IMG/M metagenome (GOLD analysis project Ga0100379, IMG submission 80418) | Groundwater microbial communities from Crystal Geyser aquifers in Utah, USA - Crystal Geyser metaG 2015-03 | ecosystem: Environmental > Aquatic > Deep subsurface > Groundwater | place...
ATTATTTTGAAGAATTAGAAGAAGTTCCATGGAAGTCAGATGATTTTGCAGTGATTGAGGTTCCCAATGATGTCGAAGATATCGATGAATGGCTTATACAAGAAGAGTTTTGTTAATAAAACGCAAAAAATATTTGTGAGTATGTTAATCTCTTGTTTAGAAAAAGAAAAATTAACATGTCTATTTTTTGCCCCTTATAACAAAATAAGTGAATTATATAAGTATATTCCAGAATTTATTATAGATGAAATTTCTATAAATCGCAGCACACAGACTATCTTATTTGATAATGGCAGTAAAATACTTATAAGAAAGCCTAATGCACACATAGAAAAATTCAAAGGAATTAAAATAGATTTCTTTGAGGAGTTTGGACTTATGAGTGAAGATGTTTATAACGAACTTAAAGTAATAGGAAGAAAGTATGAGTCTACAGAAAACATTAACGGAGATAAAGGAGATTGTAAATAACATTATTGAAAATGTAGATTGGTATCCAAAAGGAATGGATAATAATTCACATATTTTAATGATAGAGTTGAAATCAAAGTTTATTCGTATCAGTAAAAAGATTGACAGTATTGAAGAAAAATTTGTGTAGTACCTGGCGCCATTTATTGGTGGAAATTAAAAACACAGCACGGAGAAAGAAAGAAATGAATAAGAAAGACCTGATTGCAAGCGTAGCAGAAATTAATGACATGTCAAAAGTAGATGTTGAAAAAACTCTTAACGCTACACTTGAAATGGTGAAAGATGCATTAGTTGAGGGGGAAGTGGTTGATATTCATGGATTTGGAAAATTCGCCTCTGTTCAGCGAGCGGCACGAACAGGACGTAACCCCGCAACTGGAGCATCTATTGAGATAGCAGCAAAAAACGCAGTTACATTTAAACCTGCAAAAGCTTTTAAAGATCTTGTAAATTAAATGGACTACCATTAGGTAGATGTGGTTAAAGGGGATAATCATCGCAGCGACACACGATAAAGTCCATTACTCACGCGTACCCCGATCCTGCCCTCGACCAGCCATATTGGGGGTTTAATAGAATCTACTAGGCCTTCAGCCCTCTTCCTATCAAGAGGGCTGTCGTATTTTGGAGACAAAATGAGCATAGAATCAATAACGATTGAACAGTTTCAATCCCATAAAAAGACTGTGTTAGAATTGTCTAAGGGATTAAATGTAATTTGGGGACCTTCTGATAATGGTAAATCATCCATAATAAGAGGAATTAAATGGGTCGTTTTGAATAGGCCTAGTGGAGATGAGTTTAGAAGACACAATACAAAAAATACCACAGTAACAATTAAATCAGATAACTCCATTATTCAACGCATAAGAACAGATACTAAAAATGAATACAAAATAGAAAATACTATTTTTAAAGCATTAAAATCTGCTGTACCTGAAGAAGTATCCTCTAAACTAAATATATCAGAAATAAATATACAATCTCAACACGAGGTTTATTTCTTAGTAGATAAATCTCCAGGACAAAGAAGTAAAATATTAAATGAAGTTGCTGGTCTTGAGATAATGGATAAGGTTTTGAAGAAAACCAATACTGATATCAGATCAATAAACGCAGACATTAAGGCAACCAACAAACAAATCTTAGAAGATCAGACAAATATTCTCTACTTTGATTGGGTCACTAAAGCTGATAAGACGCTTAAAAAATTAGAAGCCTATCAAAAAGAAATAGAGAATAAGGAATTATTTCATGAGGATATTTGTGACATTATTGCTGAAATTGAAGAATATGAAGAGATAAAATCAGAATTTATGTCCGACAAGTGCATAACTATAATTGAAGCTCTCTCAAAAGAGGAAAAAGAGATAGAATTTGTATGTAGTGAATATGAACGAATCCAAAAGACAATAGATCAAGTAGAATCACTTGAAAAATATTGTGACTCTATTAATGTAATTGATGTGTCTCCACTAGAAAAACTACAAGATAAGATCGATTTTTTAGTGATTAAATATGATAGAGTGTCACAGATCATAAAAGAGATAAAATCAAAAGAAGATCAATATAAACGTCAAAATGAAGCAATAGAGAAAACAGAGTGTATGTTTCTTGCTGAATTAAAAAAATACGGGGAATGTCCCACTTGTGGATGTAAATTATGAATTACATAGCAGCCGCAGATTTACACATTCGATCTAACAGGCCTCAATTCAGAAAGGATGACTATTTTGGAACTGTATGTAGAAAATTTAAACAAATAGTATATCTCTGCAATAAATATAAAGCTGATTTAATAATTGCTGGAGATTTTTTTGATCATGTAAAAGTAGGACATAAAGTAGTCAACATGATCCTTTCAATTCTGCAAAAACTTAACGGTAAAATTCTACTTGTTGCAGGGCAGCATGATATGTCCTTTCATACTTTGGATTTATCCAGTTCTCCTTTACAAACTTTGATTTATAATTGCAAAGTGATTCTCCTCAAAAAAGATACACCATTTAAGAATGGTAATGATAACATTTACGGGTGCTCTTTCGGAGAAATTCCAATTTATCCTGAAAAAGATTCAATCTTAGTTATTCACAGAACAATAACTCCTAAAGAACCTCCTTTCTTTCTTACTGAAGCAATTTCAGCCGATGAAGCATTTAATACTTTTCCAGGATACTCTCTTATAATATCTGGAGATTATCATAGTGCCTTTATCGTGAAAAAATCTAAAAATGCACTTATTAATTGCGGTCCTATGATGCGACAAAGCATTGATCAAATGGAATTACAGCCTAAAGTTTGGTTGATCAATACAGATGCAAACAGAATAAGACCAATAAAATTGAAGATAGAATCTGCCGATACTGTATTTGCTATTGAAGATATAGTAAGAAAGGAAGAATCTGAATTTTCAAAAGATCTTGGAGAACTTATTGAAACATTAAAAAATCAAGCTAATAGGCCTGATTATAAAAGTAATGTTAAATTGCTAATGGATAAAAGTAATATCTCAAAAACCACCAGAAATAGAGTTAACTCTATTTTAGAAAATGTAATAAACAAGTAGATAATAAGTACGGAGAAATACATGAGTGAATTGGATGAATTTAGACAATTGGTTGAATCGCAAAAGAAAGAAAAAGCAAAAACAGAAGGTAAACTTGAAACTCTTTATGAAGCATTAGGAGAAGATGGGTATACCTCCTTAGAAAGTGCTAAAGAGGATATGGTTATTTTGGGAAAGAAAATTCTCAGAATGAAAAGGTTGTTTAAAGAAAAACTGGATAAATTCAAGAAAGACCATGCTACAGAGCTATCGTGAAAAAATCAATAACAGTTTGACTGAATTACAGTTTCATAAAGCATCAGAAAAGAAGCATAAAGAGCTATTATTAGAATTAGAGAAAGAATCTGATACACTACAAGAGGCAAGAGAAGTCTTTCAGAAAGCAGCTATATTAACACAAAATCATCTTGCTGTTCATTTGTCAACCATAGTCACAAAGGCATTACGTGCCACATTCTACGAAAAAGATGTTTACTTCAAAGTTGAATTTGTAGAAAGAAGGAATGTAACTGAATGTGATATGTACATAGAAGAAAATGGATTCAGGTACTCGCTTCTTGAAAGTAGAGGATTTGGAATGACTGATATTTGCTCCTTTTCATTGCGAATAGCTTATATACTTCTACATACATGCGATAACTTCCTAGCAATAGATGAACCATTTCGGAATTTGAGTGAAGATAAACATGAAATAGTATCACAGATGATAAAAGAACTAGCAAAAGAGTTGAATATGCAATTTGTTATAGGAACGCATGTACCCTCATTAAGAGAACATGCCGACAAATCATTTCATGTTCTGCAAAATAAAGGGGTAAGTGCTATTTATTAAGATCTTAATGACTTTTTAATTGACTTTCATTATAGAAAAGTATACTTTTTAATAATCGAAGTGCAATATTTGCAGTATTATTCTAAATGATAAAAGGGACAAATAATGGATGAAATCATGTCACATGAATTTGATAACGAATTCAACAATGAATTTAACAAAGAACTTTCTCATGAGGAGCAATTAGAACTTTTTAAGCTTTTGATAATTAGAGTTCTTCTGTCTACAAAACCAGAAGAATGGAAAAGTAATCCCACAGAATTTGTACAGCTCGCAGTTCCAAAGAATCTTATAGATTTTCTTAGTGATTTATCCAATTCTAAAATAGTGCTTAGTGGAATAATAACAGATATGATCATAAAAGGTATTTCTTCATTTGCTAAAGAAATAGGCGATCCAGAAAATCTGGAATTAATGATATCTAATATTTTTCATGAGGAGAATAAAAAACAATAATGAGCCCATATCGAAAATCCAAAAAGTTCAGATGTTCATATTGTGAAAAAGATTTTGATAAAGAGCGTCAACTAAAATCACATATGAAAGATGCACATCCAACAATAATCAAATCAAAGGAAGTTGTAAATGACTGTAAGAGAAATTAGAAAACATAGTTTAGTTGGATTTGCAGGCAAAGCAGGAGTTGGAAAAACTACAACTGCTGAATGGTTTGTTAAAGGACATAATTTTGTTCGTTTATCATTTGCACAGCCGTTAAAATCATGTCTTGTAGCTCTCACCGGATTATCAATGAATCACTTTACAGATATTGAACTAAAAGAAAAAGAAATTCCAGGATTAGGAGTTTCTCCTAGAGTTATGATGCAGTTAGGAGGAACAGAATTTGTCAGAAATATGATATATCATGATTTCTTTCTTTGGAGAATGGGTCATTTAATTTCTGAAAATTCACATAGAGATATTGTCATTGATGACGTTAGATTTGAAAATGAAGCTGAATTTATTCGTTCAAATGGAGGAAAGATTGTACATCTGATAAGAGAATTTGAATCGCCAACAACCAAAACTTCTCACAAATCAGAAGATTCTTTAGAAATAAAAAAAGGTGATATTGTTGCAATTTGTGATATTTCCGAAGAACTGACAGCGTTAAATCTATTACAGAGGTTTTTATAATGTATAAAGAATCAAAAGATACATCCGTAATTCCAAACGTTTCAGATCCTGAATATTACAAAAGAGAAAAGTTTATTGCATTGTATCAGGCACGAAAAATTCTTTCAAAGATAGGTTCTATGGAAGAAAGAAGAGTCTGCGGCAAACAATTGAAAAGAATGCAGACAAACAGCAATTAAAAAGTAGTTAAGGAGAAAAGTTATGTCCAGAGAAAAAAGAGATCTTAATGAAGTGCCGAGTAAAAACAAAGATATGATTGAAAGTCTGTTTAATGATGTACAAGAAGAAATTAATGAAGATTTAGTAAAAAATGCTAAATTTAAAATCAAGGATCTTCTCTTGCAAAAAGCAAAAACTCAAAGAATTCTCAGCAATCTTGATCGACAGATTGACGAGTTAAAACTTCAGATTAAGCAAGAGTTGAGTTAATGAGCCTAAGAATACACAACAAGCCTGTTAAGTTATATTGGGCTGGTTGGGAAACAGACACCTTCAAATTAGGAAATGAAGGATGGCAGATTTCAGCAGAGCAAGACGGCTATAATCAACAGATTAGAATTGCAATAAATCATCCGAAAGCAGGAGTACAAGGTATTTCAAGATTTGGTCATTATCCGTTTCAAGAAATGATGAGTAATTATAACTATGTTCCTGAAATACCAACCATGCTAAGATTTGATCAGTTGTCTAGGGAAATATTCATAAATACAGTTGAAAGAGATATTGGATTTCATCCTGTAGATTATCGTCCTAGATATGTTGAATCAAGAATCACCAGCTTAAATGATTATGCAAATTTTGCGTCAATAGAAACTGCAAAAAATGAAATCTACCTTCATGAAGCAAACATTAATCAGATTCTTGAAATGGCTTTAAATAAACAACAACCTGAACAAGAAAGAATTCGTAAAGAAATGCTCAAACGTCAGGAAATAAGAGAGATGAAAATGGGCAGATTACATACTGAATTACGATTAGTTGTCTGATAAACATAAAATGAGAGTGTAAGCGCGAATCCTTTCTTGTTCAAACTTACACTCCCACAAAAATTTAGAGTGATATAAATGAGAAATTCAGAAGTAAAATACTGGCTAATTTCCGACACTCATTTCGGGCATGGTAAACTTGTCAAAGAAGGACTTAAATCTGTTAATGAGGATCATGAAGTTTTAGTATCAATTCTCAGGATAGTGCAAAGTGATGATGTTCTAATTCATCTTGGAGATGTTTCTTTTTATAATAATTCCCATTGGCATGATATATTACGTAAATTCTGGATAGGTAAAATGATTCTTGTCAGGGGCAACCATGATAGAAAATCATTATCATGGTATTACAGTTATGGATGGGATTTTGTTTGTGATGAATTCAAACTAAATATATACGGTAAGAATTTAATTTTCACACACGAACCAATAGACATCAATTACACTGACGCTGACATAAATATTCACGGACATCTGCATAATGATGAACATAGAGAAAAATATGTTCAAACAGATCATACAAGACTTGTGTACAATAAAATAACTAACCTTAGAAAATTAGTAGGAAAATAAAATGACAGTTGAAATAGGATCATATCTTAAATCATTTAAATCCCGTGAGGATTTGATAAAAGAACTAGAAGAAGTTTTCTATACTCTCTGCGGGTATCAATGTTTAGTCACTTTATACGAAGAGGTTTTAAATGTAAGAATAGAGAAAGACGGTAGAATACTTTCATATTCTTGTAAAATCGGTCCAAAAGAAATGTATTACCAAAAAGATGCAGTATTAGATAGGTTATTTATGCCTATTTGTACGGCATTTAAAAATAACGATTTCCATTTCATGACAAAATAATTTAAAAACTTTAGTAGGAATGTAAAATGAAAGATGAATTAGGCCATTATATTGTTTCAAAAGATACTGTTGAAAAAGTTGATATGGAAAAAATTATATTAACAATAACCAGCTATGTTCAAAATAATGAAGTGTATTTTAAATACAATCCTCACTTTTATGCAGGATCTTTAATATTTGGAGTAATGGGACTTCCTTCTGAACATAAAAATATGGAAAAATTACTAAGAAAAGAAATTAAATTATTAAAGTGTAAAATTGAACGTGTGGTAACGAAAAGGGATAATTACAAATGAGTAATGCAAGTAGGCAATCTTTAGCACTTCTCGCAGTGATTTATGGATGCTTCTCTTCTATGAAAGAGTATGCACTTTCTCCTGAATTATCCCCAACAATTGAATACGGATTAGAAGTGTCAGAAAGGTGTATAAATGAATTTCCAGAAACTGGAAACACACTAAAAAATACAAAATGGATTACTGAAAAAATTCATCAAATAGATGATGATTTAAACAAAAGCAAGTCTGTCTATACTATGATAGTGCTTACTCAATTAGCGCATCAAATAGTGACAGATTTAAGCGAAAAAATAAGAGACAAAGCAAAGATAAAGCGTATTGAAGTTATAGAAGAAGTTATCTATGCGATAAGTGATCAAATAGATAAAAAGAAGGACAAGTTTGAGGCTTATGAGGAGTCAGATAGAATAGCTAAAAAACTTTACAACCGTTTAGGATTCTCATTATAACAAATTAAAAAGGGAGTATTTTAATGTTTAACTGTATGTGTAGAAAAGTGTACTTACCTGCAATACTGTATAATTTATTTCCTTATGTGGTATTTATAATTACTTTAATATTGGGGTTTATACAACAAGAGAAGACTATGCTAAATAGTCTTCTTTTAATAATACTTTTTATGTATAGTATCTTTATTGTTGCAATTAGATCTATTAGCAGATGATAGTATATCTTCATTTAAAATATAAATTAAATGAAGATATACACGTTTTTACATATTTGTGCGTTAAAGAATATATATCATCAAGTCTGCTACTCTATTGATCCATCCACGAACAAACTTATACTGAACAGGATCTATTTTTATAAGTCTCGAATATCTCTTTAGCCTGTGAGCGAGAATTGCAACAGCTATTCTCATATAGTTATTATTGTTTATATAAGATAATGTTATGGGTCCTATTATACCATCCACTGCAAGATCTGCACCCATATTATTGATTGAATTTTGCAACCATTTAGCAGCACTTGAAACTCCGCAATTTACACCAGAATCAAACATAACAATAGCAAGTTCTTTTGGCATATTATTACATTTATTTTTTATCCAATAGTCGTTGTAATAAATCTCTTTTGCAGAATTAATGGTAAGTCCTGCAATATCTAAATTAGGATATTGTTTTTCGGATATTCCAAAATTTGTAAATTTTCCTCGATCATCAGGATCATTATTAGTTCCGCCTTCACTTATTTCAACAAAGTACATCGCTATGTCAAAATTTTTATCTTTCGAGTACAAAGAAGTTGCTATTTTATTTCCAGAAACCTTATCAGTCATGATTTATTTCCTCTTAGAGTTATAGCTTTTTTATCGCAAATATTTATTACAAATAAACAGGATTGTCTAACACTTTCGCTATTTTTGTACCTATGAGCGCTTATTAACAATTCACCTTTGTATTTTGATCTAAATCCAGATAAGATCTTTTCACAGCAGTTACACTCATTGCATTTATCAAAATCGATTTCTAAATATAACATTATTATCTTCCTGATTAATATACTAGATTATTCCAATCCTCTATAAGTATATCTCTGGGACTATAGTTCATCCCTCCAAACAATCTGATAAAAGCCGTAGATGCACTGCAAATAACATTCAACCCATTTGTTTCTTTTGCCAGATCTAAAAATATTTTATCTGCCCTTCTTCTTGAAAAGTTAACAGGTACAAATGAGTGTCCTGGTCCTTCTGACAAAAGGAGACATCCGAATCTATACATGCAATCGTGAGGTAATGCAGGATAGGCAAGAATTCCGACTGGATGTATAAATGGAATGAATTTCGGGACAGATGCAAAATCATAGACGAAATTGGCAGGAATCCATATATAGGCACCTATCGTCTTTACGTAACAAAAATAATCCTCTTTAACAATGAATCTTGGTCTTTGTGTCAGAAATGTGTATATTCTTTTAAACAAAGAATGTTTTAGATTTATCAATAAAATAGGCTTAACTACAGGAAGATCGATTGCATCTTTATCAGGCCATACAATAGATTCGGGCTGATATCCATTTTTAATAATTTTACTGGATTGCATGTTCTGTAATTCCTGATAATAAATTCACAATAAAAAACTGCCACAATCTGAATTTATTAGACATAGCTTTTGCACTTTGGGTTTAAATATAGAAACCAAGTCAGCCGTTTTATAAGAATTTTTCAGATTGTGGCAGTTAAGATATACTATTACATAAATATTTATTTATCAATCACTTTTCTTACTCTTCAAAATCTTTATGCCAATATCTTTTGTCGTGGTGATTCTGTTCGAAACAATATTGATTAAAACCAATACTCCTCCAAGAATTTGTAATACAATATCTTTAGCTTCTTCAGGAATAATTAAATCAGGATATTGCCATTTAACTATAGCGAAAATTCCTGCCAAGATAGCTGTCAAATAATTTGTTAATTCCGTACCAGATTTCCATTTCTCAGGATTCTTTATTATTTTTCCAGCTTTCCAAGCTTCAGAAATTGCAATTATATCTACCATAATACCATCTCCTTGTTTCCCCATTTTTTGCACTTTAAACCACTCATAATACCAACTTCAAGATTCAGACATTTACTGATACACATTCCATGTTTACTCATTTGATAACAGACACCTTCACAACAAGATGTGACATAATTAATGTCTCCATTTATATCTTCTTTTGGTTCAGGGTCAATCTGTTTCATAACAGTATCTTAGGTGGAGGTGATTCAAGTCTGAATATCATTTTATTTAAAGCAGTTTCAATGAAATGTACTTCCCATCCAATAGGTACAGTCTTTTTCACTTTTGATAATGCCTCAGATACAGTCATATCTTCTGGTAGATTGTAAAGTCTGTATTCTCGAACATGTAATAATTCATTTTTCATCAGTTTGCTGGTGCAAGTTGGATGTTTTTACCATCGACGATTACTGAGAAATTAATAAATACAGGCGGTTCTCCGGGTTCAGGTGCATAGCTCCATACATAAGGAGGACTATGCTGAGTCTCGACACCATTAACTACAGCGGTCATAGTGAATAGATGTACACCATAAGGTATCTCAATACCTGTACATGACATGACATCAGGAGTATTGGTATTACAGATCTTTGAACCATCCATGTAGAGATTGAAGGCTTGTGCTGGAGTTGGGTATTCAAATTGTACTTCAATAGATTTAGTTGCGGCGTGTAACACTGTTACCATTCCTAGGCATAATGCCAAGATAAAAAATATTCGTTTCATAGTTCGTCCTTAAATTGTGATTTAGAAGTGAATAACCAATCTTTCACATCCATTGAAAGATTCCATAGTGCAAATCCTGCTGCCATACAGACGACAAAAGCTACAGCACCAAGTAAGCTGAGTATTGAGTTTGTCATGATTTTCTTTTTATTTCAAATAGTAAATCCCATGTCTACTATAAAAACTGAGTTTTTGCATTATCTTTTGGAATGAATCCCAATCCCTAACAGAATTTATGGCATAGATAACAGAAGCAAACATAATAATCTCCAAAATAAATGTTTAACTACAGATAGTTATAACAATTCTCCAGCTAATTTAGCCAATGGAGAACGTTCACTACGAATCAAATTAACATGTGCATAAAGACTTTGCCCTTTGAACTTTTCAATCAAATCAGCAAGACCATTAGTACGAGAATTTAGCTTCGGATTATCGATCTGCTCAACATCACCAGTAAGAACAATTTTTGTTCCTTCTGCTGCACGAGTAACTATTGTTTTGACCTCAGCGGGGGTAAGATTTTGAGCTTCATCAACAATCAAAAAAGATCGGGACAGACTTCTACCACGAATGTATGTAAGAGGCTCTACAATTAGCTTATCATTCTCCAGCATTTCGCAAACAATTCTACTCGCTTTGCAATTGGTCAAACACTGTTCTTTTATTATGGATATATTATCCATAAGGGCTGACATGTAAGGACCCATTTTATCTTCTATAGATCCAGGAAGATATCCTATATCTTTTCCCATAGGCATAACAGGACGAGCCATAAGAATTTGCCTATAAAATTTTCTATTCTCCATAGAAGCTGCTAATGCTAAAAGAGTTTTACCTGTGCCAGCTACTCCTGTAACAGTAACCAAAGGTATATGAGGATTAAGCAATGCATCAAGTGCAAACACTTGTTCAACATTTCGAGCTTCAATTCCAAAAGCAATAGATGGACGTACATGAACAAGTTTTTTATTTTGTATAATAGCTAATGCCGAAGAAGATCCGTTTTTAAGAACAACAAATGAATTCTCCAGTGGAATCCAATCAGGACTTATCTCAATAGGAGAGATAGTCATACAATCTTTATGTAATTTCTCTACTGTATTTGAGCTGACATCACAGACAGTATCAAATCCAGAATAAATACCACATTCGATTCCAGTAAACTTTTCGTTAATTCCAAAATTTAGCATAGTTACCTTTTATGATGATCGAGTTATACATCTGACACGGTAAATTACAATGGTTTTATATTAGCCCTCCTATATTAAATTTAATCTTCATAAAAATGAAGGGAATCATATTTTTTAAGATCCAAAAAATCTTTTTTATAGGAATTAAACTTTGCTATTCCCTGTTCGTAATTTCCAGATTTAAATAGAAAATCAATTTTCTCAAGATTTTCAATATCATCAGACACATCTCTAGCTACTCCAATTATACCTACTAATTTTCCTTTTTCAAAAATTGGAGATTTTAAAACATGTAATGTCACTTCTTTATCATTTATTGTTCCACGTTCTAAGAATCGTGTTATTTTTTTTGATAAAAGAACTTCATTATCTGATTTAATACTGGCATTATCAAAATCATATGCTATTCCTTTTGATCTTAATTTGTCTGCAATTTGTTTATGTGTTAGTCCTATAACTGTATGTGTATCAAGAATTAAAACATACCTACACATAGATTTATTTACGTAAGTATACCTTTTCTTAGTATCTTTCGTCCAAATTAAATCACACATAACATCAGCAAATTTAAAAAGTATCTGTCTATGTTGGGATGAAACCTTATCAATTTCATCCCATTTTCTCATTGATGAACAGTATTTGTTTATATCAGTTAATTGAAATTTTCTAATAAGAAATTTGGAAATATAACCACTAATAATTGGCCAATATTGAGTATGAAGACATCCGTATCGTGCCAACATAGCCCATAAATGTATGAACGAGATTTGTACCCAGCAGATAAAGAAAGTTTTCAAATAAAAATCTGAATTGGATATTGAATCCATTTTCAACATTGCGTAACTATTAACGTGCCATACCCAAAGAGAAATTGATAACAGAGCTGTTATCCATCCGCATAATGCGAGAATTTTTGATGGAACTGCCATTCTTCTATCATACATGGGATTATCACATAGCCATGTAGCATGTCTGTTGATAGAAAAAGACCAAAACATAACTTCAACAGATAACATGAATACTACTAACAGAATAAATATATTCATATTATTTTCCAGAAGATCTATCTCTTAAAGATTTCATCTCAATGTTGTGAGCATCTTTAAAATTTTTAAGATCATTATCCATCATTGGTAATTTTCTTTCTATAACATCAAATCTGGAATCATTTTCATTCGATAGTGTATCAATTTTAATTCCCATAGATCGAGAATTTTGTTGCATTTCAGTACGTATATCTTTCGTTAATTGATCAATCTTACTCATGAATACAATTTGCATATTATGTAGACTATCTTTCAAAACAAGTCTATCATTAGCTAATGTATCTTGTAATTCTAGGCTATCAACGACATACTTCTCTTCAAATTTTTTATTCATAGTAATTGAATGTGCGAAATTACCAATGATTGCTGCAATCACTATCAAACTGATATTGATTAATAAATTAACCCTTCCGGTTAAATTATACACAATGCTGTCACGTTCTTCAAGATCGCCTACGCGCTCTTTTAATGATGCTATGTTAGCTGCATTCCCTGAATGTTGTTTACAAATATTATTATCATTGCAAAATTCAGGTGTGGCACAATCTTCACATAATCCGTCACATCCATTTACTGCCATTACTTACTCCATCTTTTATATTTTTCATGTAATCGTAAAACTTCTTCAGTTTCCCTTTTGTTTGTTTTTCTAGGAGACTGCTTACCAATAAAACGAAGCAATAATCTATACAACCAATCAAATATTTTCATAACATATCCCTTGTGTTATACCAATTAATTAATTATACTTTACACGCACAAAATTTTAAAGAAGTTTCTTAATTAAGAACTGCACAAGGAATAGTATCAATGCTATCAACAATTACATCTCTTCTTAATTGAAAATGGCAAAAGTTTACAGCTTTTCTTTTCTGTCCTCCCCATTGTAATTCAGGACAAACATCAAGAACGACATTTCCAAATAAAGAATACCAGGATGCTATAGTAGAATCTCTTAAATTCCATGACCACTTATCATCATAATAAACATAATCTACCGCTGTTGCATACAATGGTGGATCGTTTTCAAGATTGAATAAATGTCCCGACATAATATCTTTAGTTTTTCCTCTATTAATCAATACATTGTGTCTATCATGAACTCTGCCAGTTTCAAAGATTTTCATTGGTATTGAATGATAGTCAATAAGTTCTCTTTGTATTCTGTCTATGCATGATTTTAGAATTGGATGAGCCATTTCAACAGTGCGAATTATTTTCATGATATCGATTCCTCTATCACTTCCCTTAAATCAGGAGCTTTTGATTTTATTGTGTTATTCTCAATGAATACGTAATCACCAATATTGTACTCTGAAGTTGGTCCTTCAACTTCAATGTTCTCATTAATTCCAGGTATCTGTACTATGATTTTATTAGATGAGGAATTAATGCCTTCAACCTTCCCTACCCATTTTCGAGTAGTATTAAATAAGTTCTGAAATTCAGTCCAAGAATTCATTTTATCTCCTTAACAAGATGGTAATCCACCAACATATTCTTCAACATTCAATACTTGCTCAATCGCAAATGCGCCCCCTGAAGTATTTGAAGCATTGACAGTTAATCCAGTTATCTGTCCCTGCCATGTTAGACTACTCTCCATAACAGCTATCATATCGCCTACTTTAAATAATCCCATATTAGGAGTACCAGGCGGGCATAATGTAGCAAGTCTAATTGTATGATGCACCCAGTCACCGGACGCTCCTATGGTCATCCTGCCAAGCTCAAGGGCGACCTTTGTGCTCGTCACATATTTGTTGGTGATCATAGGAGCATATTTCGCGGTTGA
>Ga0100379_10003437_pt1 | contig 14418 bp, 11 predicted proteins | sample CryGeymeta201503_FD_80418 | JGI IMG/M metagenome (GOLD analysis project Ga0100379, IMG submission 80418) | Groundwater microbial communities from Crystal Geyser aquifers in Utah, USA - Crystal Geyser metaG 2015-03 | ecosystem: Environmental > Aquatic > Deep subsurface > Groundwater | place...
ACGTTCAAAGCAAAACCTCAAAAAATTTTCCTGACAACTTCATTGAAGTTGAGAGAGCTACAACCGGAAAGTACTGTCTGTACACCAAGTATCTTCTCAATAGAGAATTGACTGTTTCAAAAGGATCTGTTAGCGCATACTCATTAGCTCCAGTGGCCATCAAAGATGCTAAAGGAATCACTTCTTAAAAATTCCTGAAGGAGATCATGTTTGATCATGCAAGCAAAAATCCCAAAAGGAAGAATTTGAATAATCCTAACGACTGGATCTGTTCAGATATTTTACTCAACTAAGGTGGATTTTCATATTTCGTAGCAAATGTCGACAGTAATTCTCGATCCAGATTAGGAGTAACTTTGAATGAAAATGAATACACAGATCGGAGACTAGTGCTGCTTCCTCCTCACAAAGGCTGTTCTGTCCTGAAATAGGAAGTAAAGGGAGGAAAACCTTTGGTGGTGGTAGCTGAACTGTTGTCAGAAAATTTCCCCTCAAGCATTACAAATCCGTCACCATTAGTTACCCCCTTAGAATGATCTCTTTGTTTTCATTTAGACATCTAAAATTTATTTATAAATTTTCTCGATGGCTGCATTGACGTCATAAGGAATCACCGACAAATTAGCATTGATACTCAAAATGGAAAAGGCCAAAATCAAGAAACGAGGAGTATTTAACACTCTGCTTGGATATTTTTTCCTTTTTTCCCTCATATACATCAGCCGGGAAATTGGAATTCGGGTCTGGCCATAGCATGTCGAAGATAAAAACTGGTTCTTCTGGAAAGGTGCAATATTGCTTCATTACTTGGCATAAAGCTGGACCTTCCTCTTGATGCTTCCTGGATACCTGAATTGGTTCCCCTCATTCTATGAAAAGTACAAAGTCAACAAGGAAGCGACTTGGCCTTGGGAAAGACCTAACTGGAAGCTAATGCGAAGAAAAATGATATACAATCTCATAATCAACCAAGTCTTTATTTTCCCACTCTTTTTGTCATTCTCTTCAATCTTGGGAATCAAACAAAGATTCACAGACTTTCCTTCTTTTTGGGAAATCTTTTGGCAACTATGCGTCATATACTTTCTAGATGATACGTTTTTCTACTGGGGACATCGAACATTCCACACCTTCAAATGTCTGTACAAAATGCATAAGATCCACCACGAGTACGATAAAGTGTTCACCTTCACTACATAATACTTCCATCCTTTGGACTACGCTGTTGCTAATGTGGTACTTCGTTTACTATATAGTTGCCGGGGGCTGTCGGTTTGATAGTTCTAGGAAGCAGAGCTCACTGCTTTACATACTTCTTCTGGGTCTGCTACAAGATATCTCTCAGTACAGAAGGACACTCGGGCTATGAATTTCCTTGGAGCCCTGTCAGGATGCTACCCTTTGTGTTAGGGCCTGTATTTCATGATCATCACCATAGTGTAAACGTTGGAAATTACTCTGGAAGTTGCTATTTGTGGGATCTGATGTTAGGAACCGGATAGCACTTTTTTAAATCCTATCTCAAGGAAGATGAACCTTCTCGAAGTGTAAAAAGTGATTGATTGATCAATTTAAATTATCCTACCTATATGAACAAAGCAACAATCAGATTCTCTTCAAAATATTGAAACAAAAGGAATGAGAGAGAAACATCTGCTATCATAGCGATAGCCATAATTCATGTGGGAGTTTTGTAGGCTGCTAACATTCATGAGATTTCTGCAATACAACAGGAGTATATCTGGACTAATATTTAAAACGACAGTTGATATAAATGAAGTGATCGCACGTTTATGGCTTTTTGCTACTAATATTCATATAAGCCCCTTAAAAGATATTTGGCTCATCTCTTGTTCATAAACTTGGCTCTCCTGTTATGAAACCGCACGAAGATCATTATTTTTTTATCATTTATCATCTATCCATCAACTTTGATAAAGTTCTTCTGAATCGTCAAATATAAAAGTTCCATTGATCGGATATTCTTCAGGGTGTTTACTTCACCTCGAAGATGGCTAACTTTATGAAGAGAATATTGGTTGAGTATTTATTCTACCCTTACTCCATGCATTTTTCGAGATATATAAAAGAAAGGAAGTCAAACTGTGAAAAAGCAAGGCATCAGCAGTCAATAGCTACCTTGCCTATCTGAACATTCTAAGAGTTTCATTTATCGGTAGCCTGAAATTTAAAAGTATAAGTGTGCGGTGTTTTCTTTTGACTTATAATCATACAATTGTTGGTTAATGCTACTTTTGGAAAGACTACAGACTGTTTGGCAAATTGAGACCAAGCGCTACTAGAAGAAAGGAAAAACTGCAACATTCGTCGCATTCTCCCTTTTCTTCTTCATGATCTGGTTTAGTCTCCTTATCGGGAAGCAGTTCTGGCCCGAAAGTGTGGAAGATAAGGGCAGCTTTGTCTTCTATGGAGAGATAATCATCCACACAATCACCTTAGTTTTGAGCTTCCTCATTTACCTTCCTGGGTACATGGGATGGGCTCCCTCATATGAGAAGTTCAAGATCAATAAGGATTCAAAGTGGCCCTGGGAGCGCGAAAATTGGAACCAGGTATTCAAGAAGATGATCCTGAACATCATTCTGAACGAGATAATAATATATCCTTTGGTTGTCTATACTGCCACATCCATGGGAATCAAACAGCGCTTCACTGATTTTCCCTCATTCTGGGAGTTACTCACTCACCTGCTCATCATCTACTTTTTGGAGGACTTCTTCTTCTACTGGGGACATCGCCTCTTCCATTAAATGCCTCTTTTATACAAATTCCACAAAGTTCATCACGAATATGACAAGGTCTTTACCGTTGCCACCGAATACTTCCATCCAGTCGACCTAATTCTCGGCAACGTGGTACATTATGGCTTATTTAGGTTCCCTCAGCACTAGCGATGATAATTTTAGGTCGAAGAGTACACTGTTTTACCTATTTCTTCTGGATAGCATACAAAGTGATGTTGGGAAATGAAGGTCACGCAGGCTATGAAATTCCCTGGACTCCTCTCAGAATCCTCCCTTTGGTGAGTGGACCTTCCTTCCATGACCACCATCACAGCATGAACGTCGGTTGTTATGCTGGAAGTTGCTATCTATGGGATGTGCTACTCGGAACTAGCGAACATTACTTCAAAGGGTTCTTGAATGAAAAGATTGAAAGGGCAAAGGTTCAATGATACTATAAATTCTTTATGTAAGTTTTCCTTAGCAAAAATAAAGATGTCTGTCTTATCAATCAAGTTTAGGCTACGGGCCGATAGATTGTACTTCTGTATCGTAGAAACCATTCATCTATAAGGCCTCGAAATCCTAGTCCTTGAGCATTTTGAGCTCTTCATCAGTCAGAAGCTCCTCTTACTGCCTGATCTACCTCAGCTTCTCAAGCATCTATTGATCTATCGCGTCCATTTTACTTTAGTATTTTTGGTTGATAGTTGTCAACTAATCATAGATCCTTTCCCTTTATTTTTGCATGTTTTACAGAGATGCCTTAAGCTAGGCGATCTTTACTGATTTTTTCCTTTCATATTTTACTTCTATCTCCACATCTTCGATTTTATCTTCTTGCTCTACTTTCTATATTTTTTCCACCATTGGCTTTTCTTCTAAATGTGGTGATTTACTTTTCTTGGCATTGAGGCTTGAATTTCTATTGAAAGAGGAAGCTGTTTAGGCATACTTAGCAAATTTCATAGGAGAAGTCTTGATGCTTTTTCTTTCGGTAAAGCCAGGCTAGGACATGCTATCTTCTGATTGATCTTACTGGGTTCTTCTTTTGACTGCACCCTGGACCGTTTTGCCATCAATATTAAGCATGAAATTTCTTGTACCCTTGAACATAAACTATTTTTCGAACTGAGAGTTAATGTTGATTATGTTCTTGCTTCTCGCTATTCTCGTGATCTCATCATAATATTTCTTTTTAATGATTGCATCTTTGGTCTCGAGTTTGGCTATCACTGCTGACTGTTGCTCCATTTTTTGCTTGTAGTAGCACATTTGCCTTTAAAGCTCATGGATTCGATGCTGAAGCTTCTAACTTATATTGTTTGGTGAGGCATATCTCCTCCCTGCTTAGTCATCTTGCTCTTGAAATAATTCTTAGGTATTTTATTTATTTCTTCTCATTATTCTCGATGCTGATTGTCTCTTCAGTAGCTTCATTTTGGAAGTACTACTTCCTCTCAACAACTGATCCTCCTCTGCTTTGAGCTTTATAAAACCCTTGAGGATCACTTCCATTGACTACGCTATATCAGCAGACAATTTCACCTCTATCTAGCTTTCAATACTTCTTCCCATTTTGAAAGGCTAGCTTTTTTTGAACTGATTTTTATATTCAGCAAGAGGAACTTTACTCCTTTAATCGTGAATTATTTTGATAGCTTGATAGCAGTGATTGAGTAGACTATCATGTTTTTTGGTAGTATGAAGAAAGTTGGGAATTGAAGCATGGGGAATGTGAATGCTGGGTGAGCACTGTTTGGGAGAGTTGAGACTGAGATTGACTATTTTTGCCTTCTTAATCACTTTCATCTTAGGAATAAATTAGAATAATCGATTCTTCCATAAAATACTCAAGACAAACTCTCTAACTTTAATAAACAAAGAATGATCACAGACAGCATATTCGGGTTATTTCCACCTGGATGGCTATCTATTCATGGTTATATTATTAAATGAACAAATTTTTTGGGAGGAAGGAGGATAAAAATACAATCGTTCAGCCTATCACATCATTCACAGGCTATTACTAATTCCTCAATATTGATTATTCCTGTCCTGTCTACTATTAAGGCTTCATCTATTCATCAGTCACCATGGCATTCCAGGCTGCCAGGACTAATGATATGAATATTCGCAGACAAATCTCATAGGCCAAGGATCAAGCTCAGTTCAAAAGTATTGTAGCCAACATCAAGAATGCACCCGACTGGAATTAAAAAAGGCTGAATGTGATGATCAAACTCAACAGAGACAAATTCAAGAGGAACAAAAAACTAGGACTTAAACTTTTTGCAACCCAGTCAAGATAAATAGTCAATTGTTATTCTCGAGGGGGAGATGCTGAGGCTTTTTGGGGCAAAGTTCTCTGTAATGGCAAATACTAAGGCCTGAATACTTTAGGCAAACTTTTGGTTCAAATAAGATAGGATATGAAGGATAACGCTGACAGTCGGAAGTGGCTGGAGGAGCAGAATGTTGAATCAGATAGACATCTATGGCCTGAAGCATACGTGGTTGTTGAGAAGGAAGGAGATGAGGTGGACAATCTTGTACTTTCAGGTAATAATGTGTTTTTGTTTGGAGGACATAGCTCGAATGACTTTAGACTCGACCATGGCTCTCTTAGCAAATTTCATGCAGGAATATATTTTTCATCAGACATGTAAGTAATCTTAGTAGATCTGAATTCGACTAATGGGACCTTTGTGAGAAGAAATAATACAGATATAAAGTTATAGCCTCTGCGTCCTGAATCTTTGTAAAACAAAGATATAATCAGGTTCGGTATGTCTTCGAGGAGATACACTTGCTACTTCAGCTATGAATAAGTTGAAAAGCGAATGAAACAGGCAGAATAAGAGGTCAAAGAAGAACTAAAAAGAATACAAAGACTCAAATAGCTCGAGCAGTAAAATAAGTTTGATGCTGAAAGTTATTAAAAATAAAAGTAGGCAATCAAGTCTCTCCTGTAACTCAAGTAATATTCCTGTCTATATGTTGAAGGAGTCACAAGAGCCTTCCCCTATCAAGTTCTAAAATAGCTCTTTAACAAATTTGGACCCGTTCGCAACATCAGGATCAACATTGACCAGAAGACTGGTAGATATATGGGAAGTGCTCTCATCTACTATCAAAATGGAGTCAGAATCAACAATGTTCTCGAAAACATTGCCAAATAGCCCCTCTTACCTCCGGAATTCAGAGTGAAGGCTGTCTTTCATAGTGAAGCTGAAGATATCATAGCTTCTTTTTCCCGTAAGCCTGCTGAACCCTAAGAGAAGCCTAGTAGCAAAGGAATCGACTCTAAGCGGAAGAAAGAAATATATCGGAGCAGATCAAGGGATCGTCACAAAGGTAGGCATTAGAATAGTTCAAGTTCAAGCAGTTAGAAGTCCAGCTCGAGTTCAGTGGCCAAGAAAAGAAAGCACAAGAGAAGGCATACTTGACCTGATGATAACCCAAATCCTAAATCGCCAACAGACTTGAACAAATAAATTATAATCATTCATGAACATGTACGAGTATCGAACTTTTGAGATAATTCCCAAGGAAATATCTTAATTCGATCAGCTTGACCTTTACTTCTTTAAGCCCAACTCCGCAGCAGTTGGTGTAAAATCCAGGTTTCATGGAAATGCAGTCAAACAACCTTACTGGGACATCAATAAGGTGGAGTTCAAGTTCATCAAAAACTACGATTAGATTAAGCAAGGAAAAACAAAAATTGAATACTGGAGAAAAGTAGTCCTTAGTTGTAAATTCACAGTATACTCACCTGCATATATTAAAGCACATCCACAGCAGTTCAGAAAATTCGAATAAACCTTGGATAGTTCTATTCAAAGGCAACTAAAATAGATAACCTTTGCAATCAGCCAAACTTTAAAGAACAGCGATATCAAGGAAAAACATTTCAAAAGAAACCCTTAACTAGCAAGATGGCTTTAATCTGAATCTCCAGTTGTGGACATATTCTTAGTTGAGAAACAGAAATAAAAATTATTAGGCGGGTAGTCAGGTTATGTCAGAGCCAGCTTGCTTTACGATCAAGCAAGAATAAAGTATATTACCAACTATCAAACATTTGCCACCGAGTCAACAAATTAATCAAAACTACTGGCGATTCTCAAGAAGGAGTCCTCAATGAAAGAATAGAATACGAGTTACCCAACATTTTTATAGAAATTATACCAACATGTACTGTGATATGTATCATAAAATATTGCTCAAATCTCTTCCTACTGCTTTGGAAAAACGGCTCTTTTATGGTGTCTTAGAGCTACTTAGATAACTATATTTCTTCGTTGAACTTCTGACGCTTAGTTGCCTGAGCCGAGGAGAACCCCTTTCTGGAGTATTTTATATTAAGATTTATTCTGGGACATGATTTCCCATCTAGAAAGTCAGGCAGCTATCCCGGAGAGAGCCTCTATTTTGCAGGCGGTAGGCCAGTGAGTTATTGGACTTGTCAACACTTAACATTGAATTACAAATAGAGTTTACGTCCTCCATGTTTTTCGGGTTTGTTATGATGGCCATCTTCTTTAGATTACGATAAAGCTTGCAGTCCTCTTCAGGAATCTCATCATCGTCATCAATGTCCTCCTAGAAATAAGGAGAGTTAAGGGCCTGCTAGGGCGTTATTCTCGTCTGAGGGTTGATATCGAGCATCCTCATTATAAGATTTCGCTCTATCGTCAATAAAAAAATACCTTTGGCAGAGAGTCGATGGAAGTAATCCTGATTATAGACATTTTTCCGATTGTTATCGAGCACCTACTTAGCACTCTTTCCACCAAATAAGTAATGTCCTGTGATCCTAAGTTTAAAACCTTGTACATTTTGAAGAAAATGCACCCGAGACTGTACATGTCAACAGCGCAAGTAATTTTTTTCTTCTTGGAAATCAAATTGGCAATTTCAGGAGCTAGGAATCCTGGAGTTCCACATCGATAGTAGATATACTACTCTTTGTCAATATTTGTGGCTAGCCCAAAGTCAATGAGAACGCATTCTTCTCCGTTCGAAGTCTGCCTGATCATCACATTGTCAGGCTTAAGATCTCGATGGGCGATCTTTTTATCATACAATTCTTTTAGAGCCAGCAAAATTTGACGCATATACTCTTTCTGTTGACTGATTTTAAGCTTTTTGGTCGTCTTTTGCTTCAACGTCAATTAAAAATACTCCATTTTTAGATAGTAGGCCTTCTCTGTCTCGAACATGTAGTCAAAAGAAACAATGTTTCGGCTATTGAGCTGTTGCATTACGCTGATTTCATTGTAAAACGCCTTTTTCATCTTTATGTCAGGAAGAAAAGAAGCTTTTTCAAAGCTTTTAATAGCAAAATGTGTTTGCCATTCTGTCCTGACTTCATAGACTGCGGCAAAAGCGCCCTCCCCGATCTTATCAAAAGTTGAGGCGAACTATTGGATATTGAAAATGATGCTATATCTGCCCATTGCCTTGAAAAGATGTTACAATTTTTCTAAGCTCTATACCACAATATTTTGAGATACTTTCCCTTGGTCCAGCCGAAGAAGAGCTCTTGATTTTATGGAGTCAACTTTTACGACATGAACATCAACATTTTTTTCTGAAAAGAGAAGCTGCTTTCCAACCTTTATGTTGTTGTTGGCACTCAATCCATGTTCATACTCGAAGACACCTTTGGTGTTGACGACTAGATGACTCGATGAGCATGAAACCGATACTATGACCCCTTCTAAGTTCTATGTTTACATAATATTCTTGTAGAACATAGAAGGAAAATATCAAATAACAATTACTGACCAATAATTCGATACTTTTGATTAATTAGGTCTTCCTTGTTCATACTGTCCTTCTCAGACAATAATATATTTGAATCACTGTTTATAGACATCAGTTAAAGTTAGAAGCTAATCCCACTAACAGGAGCACAAATCCTATAAACATGAATAGAATGAAAGAGTAAAAGGCGAATCTTTGCTTCCCAGCAATACATCTCCCGAAGAAACCGCAATGATGGTCCAAATCCTGAACACAGACCTAGCACTCAAAGCAGTGGTTCATATCCACTTTCTTCCTCATGCAAATCTTACAGGACCTGACATCGCTCTCCTTATATATTGTCATGTGATCCTCGCTGACGACTCCAGGGTTCATTGCTATTGTCAGGAAATACGAAATATCAAGCAGAACCAAAAACAAAAGGTAGAGCTTGACGAAGATCAGCTATCTTTCTGTCTTGTTGCCGGTGATATTGATAAGAGATATGGTTATGGCTAATATGAAGACTGCGTTGAGGCATATGATGCAGGGTAAGGATTGGTAGTATGTGTCGTTTATAAGGAAAAAAGGTACGCCTTTTCCCGAGTAGCAGAGAGGCTTGTAGTGTTTGAGGGTTCGATAATAATAGTCTTCCCCTCTCATGCTTTCGTCTTCGTTGGGAATAATACTCTACTCCATTCAGATATTATTGTACACAGAAATGATAATAGGCATTAAAATCATGAAATGGTATAGATCTCCAGAGAAAACCGACACAAGGGGCACTCCTTCCTTTCCTTGAACCATTTTTGCATGCAATCATAGTGAAATACATGTTAAGAAAAGCATGGAAGTTGTATAACCTTCTCGTTTGGAAGACAGTTCAGTAGGCATATTGAACATTCCGTCTAGCTGAGGTCAGACTTGAATTGAGGAATCAGGACATAAAGTTTAGTGTTGGACAAACATTTAAATTTGATCCATTGTCCCAAGGCTAGGAGAATGTTTATGAAGGCAAAGAGAAGGTTCTGGCTCTTGGCTAAATTTTAAGCCCTGAAGTAGGCCATGATGGTGAGTATAATGACTGTTCTGGTGGTTCTAAATACATCTAGGCTTACATTCTAATGGCAATAAATATACGACTGCTAAATTTCAACTAATGCATGATCCTATAGCAGTGTAAACTTTTGCATTTAAGGTCACCGATATTCATCTCTACCAGTCTGTTTTGCATTAATTTTTAATGAACAATCTCAACAGTAAGGCCAATAAAACAAATACCCAGCATCACATTCAGCAAGGACATACTCCAGTCAAGGATAATCCATGTCAATATAGCGATGATGCTGATGAGGTAGATTATCTAGAAAGGCCAACGACAACTCCGAATATATCTTTGCTTTATCGTGCGATTGACTACATCCTATGATTGATTCTCCCTATCTGCTTGATGCTCCTTACTTTATAGATATGGTCCATTCGAGTTTTAGAGAGTTGCCAGGTCCATCTCGAAGTTGGTAAAGTAGATTGACAGAATAAACAGCCACAGAAAGATCTCTTTGAAAAGTTGACCAGGAAAATCATTTGAACTATAGAGGGCCAGCTGAGCAAAAATGTAAAAAGTAAAGGAAGTATGTAGAAATCTGACTGTTTCGCTGATAGAAGCTGAGGGTGCAGAGTGATACTTGTACTTGTCGACTATTGAACAAATGCTCAGGTATATTGTATAGCTCCCTAGCTTTGTCTATGTGCCAACCTCCCGTCTATTCTGGAGGTCCTCCTTTACTTTCTCCAGATTTTCCTCGTCTTTGGCCAAAAACTTGAGAAGAGTAGTATCATTGATGACACTGAGGAAATCCATCATGCATGCAATGACGAAAAAAACGATGCTCCAGCTGTCGGCCATCCCCTGGTCCCAGTTTGTTATGAGAAGCTGTTCCTCGAATACAATCACTGCCACAAATACGCATAACCTTACCAGGCTCGCCCTGAAAGAAATTCTCAGCATTTTACGAAAGAGAGCAACGTTACAGTTGATGAGGGCTACCTGTTTTTGCTCTGTGGTCTGCAAATGATTATCGATAAAGTCAGCTTCTTCTGTAGACTCCTTTTCTGCCATTTAAACTAATATTCCTATAATCTGATATATTTAAGGGAGGACAGAAGATTCAGTTTGTTGACCAGGAAAGGTTGGCTTATAGTGAGATGATCATTACTAGATTCGATAAAGTATTATAATTGAAGAAATGTTATCATGCAATAGAGGAAGTTTAAAGTTGCAAAAAGAGGTTGTTCTGATGGTGACTCAAGGCGATAGACCAGACTCCCCTGCAGGTGTTATCCGATCACTGTTGCAGGCAGATCCTTTTCCTTGCTCTGTTACCAGTCTAGGGCATCCGGATCTTTTCAAGGCCCTAGAATCCCCAGCTTGCGCTAAAGACCCTATGGCCACCCGCGACTTGATACGGGCACCCGGTAAACGGGAAATCTCATCAAGTCCTCAACCTCTTATCACCCCCATCCAACCACGAAGCCGTGATTACAGGATATACCCAGGCAATAGCTACTCCTCTCGCCTCCCTATATACTAACCAGCCCTCCACGTATTATATTATGGGTCCCAATACTATAGTGGAAAACTTATCACAGTTGATTGTTGGCCTGGAGAACTCGTTGCATGATCATCTGCGAAAGATGCCCTCCGTTGATCTTTGCGTTTCGGAGAGGATGTCTGCTGTGAAATACTGGTTGTTGGATTCGGCGTATATGCATCACTGAGCCTATATTTTATTTGTTCGATTGTACAGTGATGCTATGTGATTCCTTTAGAAGAATAACAGCATGCATTTATGGGTTATTTGTCTTCTATATTGGGCTGATCAGTTAGCTTTGGTTGCTTTTCTTATTCCTTGATAGACTGACATTAATTTTACTTTTTCGACTCGTACTTCTCGTTAGATTCACTCCCTCTCTCCGTTGGTAGATAATCGATTCTATTTTGCCATTCTTTCTCCTTCCATCTATCCTTCTTTCTAGCTCTCTCTCTGCATACGAACTTGTTTAGCTTACAATTTGGATATAACTTTCAGAGAGAGAAGCTTCTTTGGCTTTAAAGAGGCCGTTAAGAGGCCTGGCTGCAGGTTGTTCGAAGGTGGCAGGGTGTTGATGGGTCAGTTTTTGATTAATTCCTATGCTGTTTCTCAGGTCGATGTCATTAGCAGTCAGTTCCTGCTCTATGTCATGATTTTATTATTCTGTTGATGGACTTGTCATCGAAAATCAATGGTAAACGTTTTGCTATTAAATAATATTCCTATGATATAGAGTCCAAATGAAGCAATCGCTGGCAGCATCAAGTCTGATACGTGGTAACTGTTTATGAAAAAGTATGCTCAAAAGTACAAGTAACCCTGGTCAAAAGAACAATTTACAGTAGTAGCTTCTATTGCCCTGGTTGATGCATAAACAAAAGAGTATAAAATTGCCTCAGTAGGTTTTGGAACCAAGTCACTTCCTCAGTCAGTTATCAACTAACACAATCAGAGTGATTTGCTTGTCGATATGCATGCTTAACTACTTGCCGTTCAGGCATTTAAAAGATTTTTGCTGAGCGACATTAGACAGGAGAAGAAATATTTGGATTGGGATGAAAAATATAAGAAGTTTAGAATAAAGAAGAAATGGGGTGTCTGGCTTTACTGCTCTTAGCTCTTTTGTGGAGATTGTTGTATCAACAAAAATTAATAGTCTTTTTCCGGTGCAAAGCCCCTCAAATACCTCAAATATAATACATACCCTCAGCTAAAATATGAAGCCTTGGTACTGAGAACAAAACCTGGAAGACTGGATCTTCCTGTCCACAAAAGATCGGCCATATTGTCTTGTTCGGACAAGTTGGCTTTCTTCAACTTAGTCGGGCTTCAAGGACAATCATTGTTCAGCCAAGTCGTTCCTATCTATCTTGATGTCGTTGTCGTTGATGCTCATCCAGTTTACAGATAGAATGTTACCAGAGGACTCGATTTTGTGGCAAGGTTGAGTCGGTTTCTCAGTCGCCCTGAATCATTGATCAACAGACAGCTATTCAAAATGGTTCTTGAAGGTAAAGAGAGAAAAGTGTCAAATCAGTTCAAAAGAAATAAACCTCAGGTTGTAATGTTATCCAAAGAGACTAGGAACAAATCTCGAGATCAGTAAGGTTTTTAACTTTCAGGCCTTTTCTGCCAAGATATAGAGGAATGGATCAATGCCAAAACCGGGCTTCCATAAGGCAGCAGTCTAAAAAATTATCGAGCTAAGGGAAAAATCAGTAGCTTTAGCTAAAGTAAACTAGAGACTGAGTTTCCCTTCAACAAAAGAGGCTAATAAAATTTCAAGTGGTAGTTTGTGAACCGTAGATGCGAGTTGTTGTGGGGAGAATGGTTGAGCCCCGAGTGAGATCAATAGTGATTATTGTATGAGTGCAGATATGATCAATCAAGCCTTATCGTCGTCGTAGCTCCAGAGGAAAGCCTTTGGTCCTCTACCTGCTGCCCGCTTCACGAATTCAGCGTCATTGGCGGGTTTGATTTTTTTGGTGGCGCTGCTGAGCATGGAGAGCACCGACAGGCAGATAGAGCTGACGGTGAGGGCGGGTGACCACTCAGAATAGGAAGATGCGTACAATCGTAAAGGATGGAAAGGCAGATGAAGCCATTAGAATATATGTGTTCATGGACTGGAACGTGTCCGATAAATATGACTTCTGGAGACTCGATCGGCTGAATGTGACGAGGTGTACATATTAGTTGGTGAATCTTAATTGAATGGTGAAGTTTTCGCCTTCGTAGAGGGTGCCTTTTGCGCCATTAAAATTGACGTGCCAGAGGGTGAGATCGTTATTGGGGAGCACCACCTTCATGTCATGAGTATTTTTCTGGATGGCTTCGAACTATTTCTGAAGCCTCTTGCTCATGCGTTGTGCCATTTTAATCTATATAAATTCTTTATTAAATATAGTCATTAATACTTGCAATCAGATCCTGCATTCCCAGTCTTACTCACTAGTTTTTAATGCCGAAATCGTCTCATTATCTGTTATCTCTTACATAGGATTCGGAAGGACTGCAAAAGTGAAAGCGGGAAGAATAGATATCATTATTAGTCTCTGCTGTTCCTCCAGGTTACCACCTACTTGTCTTCTGAGGTACTGCTGTTCTGCTACGTCCTCAGTTTCGAGCACATCAGAGAACTACCTACTAATTAACTCTTGATTCTATTTTATTGCTCCTACAGTGCAGATATGCTGTTAATACTCTTCTCCATCAATCGAAAGAGTTTTTGATCATCCTTCTGTCTCTCGCCCATGATTCCGTCTACCCTCTCGTCCCAGTATTTTTTGATGTTTTCTTTACTATTCATTTGCATCAGCTTGACCTGCCGAGCTTTGTGCTTCCTTAAGGCCAATTCCTATTATCGATCGCTTATAATCTTCTTGTAATTGATATTCTCCATTTTTTTCATTTATCTGTACCATTCATGCCTGGTAAACTTCAACTGTGACTGTCGACTTTGAATGCTGGTATTTAGCTCTTCTCTAATCTGCTTCATGACTCGACTATTGTGCTGCTGATTCTTCTTTTAGGCCTCGAAAGATCGTTAGAGCTGATTAGAATAATAAATACTTCTTATCGCTGTCGAGACCTGTTGATGCGGTTTTGCTGCGAGAGTTGTGTGCTGTTTATGCGACGTTCCATCACTTTGAACCTTTTTTCCTTCTCCAATAGGAGAACATTGATACGATTCGACAACGACTGCTGCTTACGGAGTGACTCGCTTAGCTGATGTTTTAATTTGTGAGTGGAGATATGTCTCGGGCTGTCCATTGACTTCTTCTATGCCGATAATTTGATATAATAGAACAGAAGTATACATGGGGTTG
>Ga0100379_10003444_pt1 | contig 14411 bp, 15 predicted proteins | sample CryGeymeta201503_FD_80418 | JGI IMG/M metagenome (GOLD analysis project Ga0100379, IMG submission 80418) | Groundwater microbial communities from Crystal Geyser aquifers in Utah, USA - Crystal Geyser metaG 2015-03 | ecosystem: Environmental > Aquatic > Deep subsurface > Groundwater | place...
AAGTCTTATAGTTTCTGCCTACCGACCTGTTTGTATTCCAGTTAGACCCTCGAGAACTCATATTCACACACGACGATCCATTGCCTCTCATCATTTCAAAAAATTGAAAATGAAGGTAAAAAAATACAGGAAGGAGATGATCAACTAGAAACATTTTCAACTAAAAAATTGAGGCCTCCAATCGAGATGAGCTTCTAGAAGAGTTTTCTGAGGGAACACAAGGCTACGTTTTATCATTCATTTTAGAAATACAAAGAATACCTAAGAATTAACGAGCATAATCTATCAAAAAAGTCAGCGCTTGGATAAATCAAAACAAGAAGCGATCTATAGCATCCAACTATCAGTTCTCTGCTTGAAGAATCACACTTCAGTTTGAACCAGTTTTAAAGAAAGCAGTTTCTCAAAGACCTTCTCTTCGAGCAAAAATTGAGTTAATTTCTTGAATCCATCGTCTAAACACTTAGTCCTGAATAAAGCACGAAGTTTATCCTGATGGCACAGAGCATTTGGTCTAGCTATATCCCTCATCAGATACATGATCTTTAAGTCAATGACTTAATCAAGTTGGGAGGCGAAATCGCGGAGGATAAACTTGTACCGAAATTCAAGGCTTTCTTCACTGAAAACCACAAAAACCCAGAACATCATGAAGTTTTGACACATTTTTTCAAAACTTATTGCATCACGATTCTCCTAATTTTGGGCTAATTCTTCGAAAACCCTTTCTATAAAGAGTAGGTCAAACTCAGAGCACCTAAACGTGCTTTGATGAAGGATCTATTTTCATAGCTTTCAGATTCTGAAGAAAAATACGTAGACCTTGAGCCCATCAAAAAGCACAAACCCAGTAAATGATATGTTTATGACCCATTGTTGTAATGTCGACAGTCAATTTTACGCCAAATGTTGAGATTCAAAATAATAATTGACAATAAATCCAATAAATAACTGTCATACGAGAAGTCTCAACAATTTGGAGTCTCCCCGAACGTTCTCTTTCTCCAGGTGCTCGGCTTAAATGCCCATAATACAAGCCTTGTTCTACCAGGTTGGTTTAGCGTGTCCAAATTGGCATCTGAGCCCATAATGGCACTGACCAGTGTTCCAGTACCCTTGACATTTTTTCTTCCTGAAGGCCTGTCGACTGGGCAACACCACTAGTTCATCTCGATTGTGGGCGAATCGGCATTTATAGCCGTAGTTGCAATAACCCATTTCTGAGTAAGTTTTGCAGAGTTCAGTTTTATGCTTAAGAGGATTGGTCTTCATGGGGTACAATTATTAATCTGCTTCAGATGAGCTATCGCAAGCTGTGGAGGTATGTGACTATTTTTCCCAATGCTTTCTACTTTTCATCGATTAATTTTTTAAATTATCATACTTAAAGCAAGAAATATCTTCCTGCTTCTTGTCAAATGTCAGGGAGGAGTAGACTAAGGGAAGGTGAAGGATGGAGGTTTAAGAAAATTGTTTGTTTTGTGTATATTTTAGATTGATCTTTATGTATCAGGAATACATAACATAACCGGTGCAAAATATGATGTTAAACTCGATCACTACTGACAAATTGTGGGAAAAGTTTTGTCGGCCACTCCCATGAATCGACTTGAAGCATACTTTCTGGCAACAAATGACGACTGATCATTGCTCTTTCGGTGTTTGATCATAATCAGTTTCTTCGCGCAATCTTCCATTTCTTTTTTGGTGGCATCTCCAATGTCACCACATTCCAGTTGTTCTCTCAAAGGAAGCATCATAAACCAGATACTTTGACAGATGACTTCAATGGAGTGCTCCTGCATGATCTTCTGGTCAATATAGGCCATTTATAGTAAGAAGTATGCATGGTTGTAAATTTAGTCAGAGTTATCTTTCAATATTTATTGCAGTTTATGATTAGCAGTCGGAATGTTCAGGTTGGCTTTGAGCTTGAGCAGCACCATAAGTTAGTATTGGACGTATTATTGCTGAGATATTTTGTTTTTGACGAAGGGAAAGATGAATTTGAGGGTGGGAGGGTAGATCTCCTAGTATTTCATGGCAAGGTAGCCGCAGACAAGTAGCAGACAATCTAAAGGCATGCCCATGTCGTCATATTTGGATACACCTTGCATGTACTTGAGGTATATTTCGACAGCCAAGAAGAGGGTCTTGTGTCGAAGCTTTAAGCCCCAATGCATGCGACTGAACACCAGGAACACCTTTTTCAAGGCAATCCCAGGCATTTCCTTCAAGGATTCGCTCAAAGTACTACTTTGTTCAATTTGCTGTGAGTTGCTGTTATTGTGAAGGAGGTCTCGGATGGGTCGAGGCTGTCCTCGTTGGTCTTTTTTAAGTGAGGGGTGCAATGCGTTGCCGTTCTCATTGTCTTTCTTGTTATCTTTAGGGTTTCTATACTTAAACATGGCGGTTGGCTTATGAATAATTATAAATGGGTGGCACTTTGCCATCTTTTTGATTTGCCTGAGCCAATATTACCTTACTAACGATAATTATAGTTGACCCAATATTGACTTAATATGTCCCCAGACCAAAATGCCCCTCCGCATATAAACCCATTCCCTTATTTTGATGTCCTCCCCCTAAAATATTAGCCCTCCGCTCCTCCTTTCAATGACACTATCGACATTTGAGTTATATTTAATATCAACACACATGAAGAATCAATAGTTCGAGCTCAAGTTGCTAGTCAAGCAGAACACAGAAATGGCCATTAGATTGCAATCATACAGACGGGAAAACCATGAACTGACGTTAAAGAATAGTGATCTTAATAGCTGGGTTCAAAATTTATCGGAAGTGTTTGCCTCCATCGGTGCTGCCTGGAAAATAATCACAGATAACGAGTAAGCTTTGTTTACTTTGATAAGGAAAAAGACAGACCCGTCCTCCAAGCAAAGGATTTCTAAATATATCAATCATTTCAAGACTTTTGATGAGATCATCATGAATCTTGGAGATAAGATTACCAACTAAGGACATTCGGACAAAGCTACCATCGAAGCCAAGTCTAGGTTGACTTCCTTTGTCAGCAATTACAACCTATTCTTCATGGAATTTGTTGACGCTTTCTTCAAATTTAATGAGGAGTGCATCTCGTTCAACAGCGAAATGCTTAAAGAGAATAACCTACCCCTCCAATTTAAGCAAATAGCTAATCAATCGATATAGAACCGGCAGAGAATCAAAGACTTTGAGGAATTCATGGTGGGTGCTAGCCAGAACTACAAAATTTATTAGAGCTACAATCAGCATAAATTACTCGACGGGATCATTGTCCAAAAAGAGGAGGAAATTTAACTGCTAAAAGACAAAAATAACAAACAAGCCCGGAGGATCAACTACATGACTGACTATAGCACCAGAAATATCAGTGCCATTCTGGAGCACGATGATACTTATCAATGTTTTTGCGGAGGAGCCCCTTTATAATACTACCGACGAGTGTGGTAGGAAAGTATCAAAACGGAAGGCACTGCCTTCGATAAGAAAAAATCATCTCATCATGCTGATTAGTCTGATGAAGCTTTACGCGAGAAGATCAAAGCTATGAATGAGCTCTAGATGGAAAAGCAGTATTTGATGCAGAGAAATGTGCAAATTTTAGCAAAATGTTAAAAAATCAAACAGCAAAACAAGATGACTGACGATTTGGTTCTTCAATCCCCTCTTTACTTGCACTTGAGGAGTCAATTTAAAGATCTGATGGATTACACAAATGATTTGACTCAGAGACTCAACAAAAGTTACGAGTATTTGAATTAATTAGAGAAGGCTCGAATGGAGGAACTGTAGGAGTTCAAGAAGAAATCTGAGAAAGCTAAATCCAGTTCACACAGGCATCATTCGGAGCATGTGGTCAATGTTGACCACTCTTTCTTACAAAATTTCAGAGATAAGGTCGATGCAAACTGTACATAGATCAAAAGGATATACGCAGGAATCCTTAAAAGCTTGACTTAGAAGGAGGAAAATTTACAGCGCAACAAAGATTCTTTGAAATTTCTTAAGAAAGAAAATGAGGACCTGAATCGCAGATTAGGGGATCTTCAGGAGAGACAGTCTAAAAATGTTGAACATTTGGAGTTTAGACATCAGAGATTCAATGAGCTAGAAAAGTCTATGAATGAGATACTGAAGAGCTGCCCAAAAAGCTAAGATTTTGATAAGACCAAAAAGACATGGGAGTAGCTCCTCTAATACACCAAAACTCGTGACAAAAAGATTAAAGCCATGGAGGAGGCGATCAAGAAAAAAGATAGGGAGTTAGGCCAGAAGCAGAAAATATAAGAGGTGCTCAAAAGTTCTATGACTGAGACTGAACAAATTTACTAAAAATATAAATAAAAGTTGGATTGTTTTTAGGAGTACATGAAAAATATGAACAAAGAGATCCAAAATTTATCGGAATAAAACTACAAGATAAAAATGTAGTCAGAACAAGAAAATAATCTGTTGAACATCCAACTCAAAAATGAACTCTAAGTAAAAATAAAATTGTAGGAGAAGGTCAAAAACTACGAAAAATTTGACGAGTAGATAAAAAACGCAAAATTGCTGGCTAAGGGACTCGACTAAAAGATGAAAGAGTATCAGGTCAGTGAGAAATAGAAAATCAATCAGTTGAGACTGGAGCTCAAGGATAAAGATAGGGAAATCTGCAAACTCAACAATACAATCGATGACAAAGAAAAGCAGATAGAGAAGTTGATAGAGGATAAAGAAAAGAAAAATATTGAAATTGGCAAGTTGAAAGTGAAACTCGATTCTCAGGAAATAGAAGTGACGAAGATGGAACTCGAGGAGTATAAGGCTAAAATATTATGTCGTTGTGGAGCTGAGAGATAGAGAGAGGTGGTGCTGAAGACATGTCCTCACATATTTTGCAAAAAATGCATTGACGATACAACAGCCAACAGGAACAGAAAATGTCCTATATGCGGCATCAGATTCACCAAAACCGACATCCACTAGATAGTCTGGACTTGATTTCCTTCCCTCTGATCGTGTATACCATCCTATTTTGAATAAATATTTATTGACCCGAAATAAAGCTAAGGCATAATCTATTTAAAAATGATAAAAATCCTGACGATTCTTTTCCTGACCAGTCTCGCTCTTGGGCTATCGCTCAGTAGATAGGCTGTACATTTGGCTGCTAATAACTCAGCTGCTAATCAGACTATTGTGACACCTGCTAATGCCTCGCTTATCACTGTCTATCCTGTAATTTTTGCTGGGTCTGCCGGTCTAGGGAATTTTACAGTTAACAACAGTGCAAACTCAACAAATAGTTCAACTATTGTAGCCAAAGGATTAAACGTCACCACTAACACTTCTGCAGGTCAAAACATAAGTTCTAAAGTAGGAGTAGTCGCCAACCTGACGCATATCCACAATGCGACAGTTGCAAATGCCACTTCTTTAGCTAAGAATAACACCATCACTACCAAGAATGTGACGAGTATATCCACTAGCACAACTGCTACGGCCAACCATGCATGCGCCGCAGGCTTTCTCTACAATAGTACTGTAGGAAAGTGCGTTCCTTTCAACTTTTGTGCAACCAATACACCAGGATACATCTTTGTGCCTCACTTAAATAAATGCGAGCCAACATATCTCCTCTGCGGTCCCAACCAATACTACAGCATCAAGCACAAAACTTGTCTCGCTCGTAGCCTGCTTTGTACACCAGGCCAATTCTACAACAGAACAAATCACACATGTTCGATTATCAGTACAAACTGTCCAACAGGTCACTACTTCAACCATGTCATGCAAATGTGTGTGGCTAAGGTTCCCTGTCCGAAGGGTTCCTTCCTCAACCAGACCACTCAACTTTGTCAGAAGAAAGGGCACAAATGCGGGAAAAGTCAGTATTTTGACTATGCTACAGGACATTGTGTCACTACAAAGTTTATCACCTCACCTTATGAGAACAACCTTATTGATAATGGGTTCTTCAAAAGTTATGTGAATAGTTACAATAAGGCCGAAAATGTCACTCATCCTCCAATAAATTGCCCCACCAGCAAGCCCTACTACCAAAAAAGTAGCCAGACTTGTATCTCATGTCCTACAGCTACCCCATACTTTGACCTGACAACCGACAAGTGCGTTTCCTGCAGCTACAGTCAATACTACGACCCCTACGCTCATAAGTGCGTCAGTCAGTATAACTCGCCATACTATCCCAGTACCATCTCCCGCATCAATTTATGATCTGTCCCAAATTATGTCTTGCTATAGATTTTTGATTTTGTTGAGGTCTGCTGAGTTTAATGAATAGAAGGGTGCTTAGAATAGTTTTATAATAAGATGGCTGAGGAAGAATCGACGCAGAAGATGGAAAAGTTGATACTGGAGTTAAATAAAAGCGGTCTGGCCTATCTGGTCAGTTGTATCTATCTCAAATAATTCAGGTCAATTCGGAGAGGCACTCGAGTACTTCAAAAAAGCTGAGCGAACAGTTACATAATAACTCAAGATCAACCCTAGCAATCAAAAAGTCAATCAAATTGCAGGGATAACCTACAATAACTTAGCCTGTTACTACAAAAAGTACTCACTCTACAATACAGACACAACAAGCCAAAGGTGGCACTGGCGTATCTCAAAAAAGCACTTTAGTTGGAAGTGTATAAAGTAGAGGATTGGGTCAGTACAGCAGGTACGCATATCAACATTTGCGCCATATATTCACATCTCAATAAGCATCAGTAATCAGCTTAGCATGCTGAACTGGCCCTAACTATGTTGGAGAAGGTAGATTCGAAAAATCTCAAAGAAGGTTAATCCGATGGTTAGAAATCGTATTGGAATATCAAGATGCTTTCGCATTATAACTTGGCCATTGAATTGGAACATCTCAAGAGATTTCATGAGTCGAAGGAGCAATATAATTTAGCGAAGGAGGTCTCCCAAAAGAATAGCAAAAAAAAATAGAACATGGTGGCTGCTATAGACGAGTCAATCAGGCGAATTGATGATACATAGGCACAAAACAGGAAAAAACTGATAGAGATCCTAGCCAGACGAAAGGTGCAGGAATAGAGGGGCAACCATTAATTCATGCGAAAGAACAAGAAAAATTACGGTGACCAAGCTCAGTGGCGTTCATTAGTGGGCACCAAAAAGTACGATATCTACAAAACCGAGCACGACGGTCGTCGAAACTACCAATCAACTTAGAAGGTAAAACGTTTGGCTCCTTTGAATTCAGGCAGTCGTTCGAAGCGTGGTCTATAGCACAGTTGATTCTATATTCACTCTTTGTTCATCAGCTGTTGTTTATATGTTTAAATTGAGTGAGGTAACTACCCAAAGTAGCTTATAATAAACCATCAGTATAACGTCATGCTTTCTTTTATAACATACTGCAGATACGAATATTGAGTATCAGGTTTGTTTCGTAGTTCAAGGGGTCCTGGGAAGAGTTGGTGACTGGGGAGGGCCTGTGGACTGATTGGAAGGTGGATTGTTATCGAAAAAAATAAAAGAAAGTATTCATTGAGGAAGATTGAAGTGGCAAGGAAAGAGGAGAGATTTAATGGGAAGGCTGGAGGAGAGGAGGTCAACCTAGGAAATGAATTTAGGGATACAGAAATGAAGAATGGTGAGTAACGTCGAAATCGATCAATGTTCATGTTGCCGGGCACCAAAGGAAAAGGGTAGAAAGGCTCAGTGGGCGACAAGCCTGTCTCCAAAAAGAGTAGAAAGGTCTCCTTGAGCCAGAAGACTGAAGTCCCTTTAGCTGATGAAAAGCCGGTAGTCAACAAGCGTCATCAACTTTACCTCCAGCGAGTTGATTTCTTTGATGGGGATTCCTGTGGCCAAGGAATAGGCTTCGATGCTGTTCTGCTCTTCACAGTAGCACTTCTAGGCCAGTAGAACACTAATGGTCAGCAACCTACTTCAGCCAACAAGTACCTGTTCAGAGCTCTTTTACCCACCTTCAAGTTAGCATCTATGGCCACTCTCGTCAGCAAAAGCCCTGCCAAGATCACCTCTTCTTCTATTTCCAAACTGCGCATGAGTCCAAGAAGAAACTTGTCACTGCCAATTTTAGAAGGTTTGAGTTGCAATTCAGGCAACTCTGTAGTTTTTCTTTCTGAGGAGGTGAGTAGCCTTTCTAGGTATTTTGGGATAAGATCCTAGAGGAGAAGCTAATAAGGCATATGCAATATTAATTTGATTATTAAATGGGAGGGATGATTTGGATAAACTTAAGCTCGATATTGGGGATAAACCTTGAAAACTTTGATCCTGTTATAATTTAGATGGACTATCTTCTATTCTGATCAGAATCCTCAGCTCGGCTTAGTCATCTCTATCTATTTTTTTAAAATTAACTATCATGATTTGAACGATAAGTCCAAATATATATCCAATTCATCGAGCCATCCTTTCTTTTGACTTTTAATACCTTCCTTTCATCATTTATCTATGGATATATTCAATATATTTTGACCTTCATTGATAACTATTAATAACCTATTGGACAATCATACACATTTGCCAAGAGCAGAGTTGTAGGTCAGACCTATCGGACATGGTAAACATGTGTGGCTGGTCTGATCGAAGTATTGGTTTGTGGGGCAACTCACGCATGTGTGGTTTTGGAATAGAGGAGTCACTGAGGGACAAGGTGTACATACCTTGCTTATCAGATCGTAGACTTGACCAGTGGGGCAGTAGAGACATTTAAGGGTGTTGTAGTCCCAATATTGAGGAATATGGCATGGGACGCAGACAGTGTTGTTCCAGAAAGTGCCATAAGGGCATACACAATTGCTGGTGGATATATGATAGATCATGTTCACGGGGCAAGACTCGCATATTCTAGAGGTAGTATTGAAGTGCTGAGTGGAATTGCAAGTGGTGCACTGAGTTCCGTTAAAGAAAGGCACACTAGAGGGGCAGGGCACACATGAGCTCGAAACAGGATCATAAATCATGTGATTGATGCAGAAGACGCAAGCTTGTTGTGTATGGTTGAAATATTTAGGCACAAAGCAGGTGATACAGTTGGTACCGTTCCAGTAAGTACCAGCTGTGCAGTTACAGGTACCATTGATTAGAATTTGACCTCCTGGGCATCCTTGGCAAACTCTAGCAGTGTTATTCCAAAGAGTGTTATTGGGACATGATCCACATCCGGTGCCATTGAAATGTGGTGTAGGGAGTGGACAATCTACACATTTTTGGAAGGTGATGTCATAAATTTGATTACCCACACATAATCTGCAAACCAGAAAATTATAGTCGAAATAGTTGGGGAAGAAACAAGGAATGCAATTGACTCCGTTGTAGTAGTAGAGTGAATTTTTGCATTGACAGCTGTTGGTCAGAGGATTCTTTACTTGTCCACCTGTACAGTTCTGGCATTGATAGGAAGTGTTGTTGAATATTTCGGTCGAAAGGCAGGCCTGGCATGAGTGATTGTTGAAGTAGGGTTTTGAGGGTGGACATCTGACACATTGTTTGACCACTGGGTTGTATAGTTCAGGGTAAGGACAAGAGAGGCACTGTTTTTTTGCTAAATCGAAATATTGAGGCAAAAAGCATTGGATGCATTTATGGCCAGTCCAGAAAGGTGCACTTCTGGGACATTAGCATTGTTTGAGGTTGTTATTGAAGTAACGGCCTCCTGTGCAATTCTAACAGGCATCTCTGGTCAAGTTGAAAAATGTGCCATTGGGACAAGTAGAGCAGGTAGTGCCATTGAAAATAGGAGTAGCAATGGGACAGCGCTGGCATTGTTGGATAGTAGGGATGAAGATATAGTTGGTGGGACAGTATTCGCATATTCTTTTGTTGTAGTTGAAGTATTATGGCAAGAAGCATGAAATGCAGGTGTTGTTGATAGAAAAGTAGGGAAGATTAAACGGGCAGACGCATTGCTGTGTGGTGGTGTTGAAGATCAAGTTAGAGGAGCAGTTGGTGCATGAAAGGGTGGCCCTGTTGAAGTATTGATTAGCAGCACAGCCGATGCATTTGTTACCGGGTAGCAAATAAGGTGTGGTACCATTGCATTAGCATTGAGCTAATGTGGGGTTCCACACAGCTCCAGCAAAACAGTGCTAGCAAGCCTTAGAAGTCTGGTTCCAATAACTGTTATTTCCAGGACAAAGTTAACATTGCACTCCATTGAAGTAGGGCAGGTTCAGAGGGCAATACTGACATTTGTTGGAGACGATATTGAACAGTTGTCCCAAAGGACAGCTCAGACATTTATACTACTTCTTGTTAAAGTAGTGAGGGTTATAGCAAGTTTGGCAGCTGTTTGTTGCAGGTCCAACAGGGAAAAAACCGTCAGTTTCGTTGCATTGGCAGCCATTGATCGAAATGTTGTAGACCGATCCGTTCCAACAAGGGGTACAACCTGAGTTAGATATGTAGCTGTTGTGAGGGCATAAATTGCAAGTGTTATTGTAAAAGTATGGCTTAGTAGCTGGACAACTGCAGTTATTGATGCTGGCGTTGTATACAAACCCACTCGGGCAGTTGATTTGGATGCAATATCCCACCACCAAATCATAGGTGTAACCATTGGGACATTGATAGCAACTATTGGTGCTATTTTCGAATACAGCGGGATATGAGCAAGGTGAGCAGACGTTATTGTTAAGCCAAGGGAAGGAGGGAGGACAGATGCAGTGACCGGTCGATGGGTTGATGACTGAACTGTTGAGACAGGTGCAGGTGAGTGTGGTGGCATTGAAGAATCCGGGAGGTGGGCAGGGGATTGTAGAGTTAACCTGATGTGCTAATTGCAGTGAGTTGGTGAGTGCCAGTAGCAGGCAGCAAGCGAGAAGTGTTCGGAACATATAAATCTTAATAAAGCTATTTCTATTTTATTCATTTTCAAAATAAAAAGGTTCAGTAGACTGACTCCAAGCTCACCTTTCTAATCAAGCAGAACAAATTGTGACTAATAATCCTAACAGATGGGCAGCCATGACTCGATGAAATGAGCTTAAAATAAAATCAATCCATATTCGGGTCCCAATGAATTATGGATTATATGCACCTGATCGTAAACGTAATTTACCCATCCTTTGATAATTGTCCTCTTTTTTCTGAACAGGAACCAACAATTGTAGACAGAACGACTACTTTATCATGATATTGTTGGTATTTTTTCTTAAATAACAGATTATATATGAATTGATTACCTCATAAATTCCAGCTGAGGCAGCTCAGTCGGTCCGAATAGATAAAATTAATGATGAATAATATGCTCAAACACCCGCATCACTCAGAATAGAAGGTTCTTGATGGCGTCACCTTCTTCTTTCTCTTACTATTGCATGCCACCTGATGGCACCTTCACATCTCTTAGCTTCTTTATTATCTGAGTCAAGGCATACTTACGATGACTGGGAAAATGCTGGTCACTTAAGGTTTGGTTGTCCACTTTATAAACTTTTCCTGGTCGCCTTTCTTGTAGGCCTTGATGAGTTAGTCGGCGCATTAGCATTCGTGGGTCTCCAAAAAGCCGGTGATACTAAGGAATAAAATAATAAGTACAGATTGGAAAGTTCGTACATTTCTTTCTCAGCCCGAGTGGCCTCATGTTGCATCAAAATGGCAAGCACCTTAACTAATCCATATTGGCTGCAATCCTGACCATTATAGTACTGTATCTGATCTTGGTAGATTTTCTCGACTGCGGGGAAGAGATCGTTCTCAACATAGACCTGGACGATTTGATGGAACAAATCCTTTTTCTTGAAGGATTTTTCTTCTTCTAGAGCAGCTTTGTAGGACTACTCGAGGATGTCAATACCTTCTTTGATTTGTCCTTTGCCGATCATTTCCCTGCATAGAGTAATAAATATACTTGGCCACTCTACCCAACATAAGGAGACCCTTGTCGATGGATTAGGCCATTCTGAAACTGTTGAACCCCATCGTTGCAATCCTTTTCAGCTCCTCAACACTAGTTTATGGGTAATGCTTCAAATAAATGTCCAACATTTGTTCGTAATTTCTGGCAACAGCCCAATTGCTGCATATCAACACTTTTACTCAAGCAATTTTTCATTGCAGGTTATCAACATCTTGAGAGCTTCGAGGGCCTTTTGCATATCGCCTTATGCGATGTATAATTTAACTGAGGTAAGGGAGGAAGTTACCTGCTTCTTGGAAGTTGGAAGCGGCTGAGGTGTAGTCCTTCGACCATTGGAAAATGCCGGTCGTCAGGTTCTCCTGGCCTGCTTTAAATTTTTTATCTGCCTGTTTTAGTTTGCTCATCCTGTGAATTATAATTATAAGTGATTACAAGCACTACACATCAATAATCATAATTTTTAGAATTCATCCCAAATATCGTCATCGAAGACCTTCTTCCTCAGCGATCGCAAAGACGAAATAGAGGAAATGATGCTAGAGTTCAATTGGCTCTAAGGGCTGACCTTCCTGACCATATAGACAAAGTTGCCATTCTAATCGAGATCTCCCTGACTTTGATCGAGTTTGGACAAGCGACTGTATGTATTAGGGTTTTGACTTTTCTGGAAACTAGTGATATGCAGATCCATTTGACCACTGAATAGAGGGAAAAGTACGTGAGGTCGGCCTCTGTTGGTTTATCGTTGAGATAATCATTGGCATTGTCTTATTAGTTTATTCGCTCCAGGTTGGTTCTCCTCGATTTTGAACGTTTTTTGGGTTCTATTAATGATTGGTATTGTTTATCCACATCCAGCAATTGATTTTTCCTTACTGATCTGTTATTTTACTGCTACTTTTTGCCGTAATTGTCGATGCTCGATTTGGCTATTTTCATTACAACATAATCCTCCCCTTCTTATACTTTTTATCCACCCTTTACCATCTTTTCAACTTCTTCCGACACTCTTCGCTATAAAATACCGACCAACTCCTCATTTCGCATTTTGTACATTTCTATTTTTCTCTTCAGCGTCAGATATTCAGGTTCATAGGTGAGGAAATCTTTGGGGTCCCATGTGCCTTGAGGCTACATTGATTTGCGAAGGGAATCCATACTATTGCCGATTGCTTCTATGTAGTTGGAGATGCGCTCAATTTTGTTGGGCCCGATTTCGTTGCGACTGTTGTAGATAGGCACCTTAAACGGACCTATTTATTGCTTTGCTAGATATGGCCTCTATCTGCGGGTTGGTGGTGGTGGGGCGATTTTCTTGAAACTGTTCTTCTAGGCCTCATACATATAATCTCTCTCGATCTCGTACAACTCAGCAAGACCTGCATAGCTTATTTTATACTTTTGATCAGTTCATTCAGCAGCATGTTCAAGTCTTGCTTATCAAGCTTATCAGCTTGTCTCTTGCAACGCACCTCCAAGATCTAATAGTACTCTAACTTGGGCAACTCCTAATTGAGATGCTCACTGAGCTCGAGACATTTGAGTTTGGCTTTTCTAAGTTAGCCAACCAGAGATTCTGAGTGGTGGTTAAGGTACTGATTTGTTTGAGATCTTTCTCGTGTGGTTTTTGCGGGTCGGCCATGTTTTATATAATGCAAAAAACAGATGATTGATTGACTGGTCTCACTATAACTGTATTTACTGGCTTAATATTTAAATTTTAAAGATGTAGTTCGAGCTGAAATTAGCAGATACTGGGCATTCGGAAACACTCACTCTTGATAAAAACTCCAGAGGATAGGCTCTTTTCCAACTGATCGCACAGGAATATAAAATTAACTATGACGAGCAGTTTTTACTCACTCGCTCTGGTGGCAGAATATCTCCTGAGGTATCCCTCCAAAAGACCTTAATCGAACCTGTAGGCAATGCTACAATAACAGGAAAATACAACTCAAAGTACAGCAGCTAGACCAAAGCTTGTTTGTATTTGTTTAATGTGAAAGAAATGAGCAAAATTGTCGAACCTTTAGAGTAAAATTTCAGGAACAAGAGGAAGGCTTAGCTCAATCAACAACTTGAATTGTATAACAATCTCAGACCTCAAGTATCATCATTTGAATCTCTATAAAATTTGTACCCAAAGGAAGTACTAGAAAATTATGCAAAAGCTTATGATTAAATCAACGACTTGAAGAAGTATTATCAAAGATTGACAAATTAATACCTGGTGCTTAAGGAAATTTACAGGAAAATTGAAATTTTGGCAGATCAATGTGAAAATCAGAGGAAGAGTATTAGACCGCTTGGTGCCTATGTTGGCAATTTAGCTGAATCTCTAAAAGTGAATGCAGAGCATCTTGCTAATCTGAAAGTCAATTTAAAGGAGAAGTTCTCTTCCGAAGAGAATAATCTAAACAAAAATTCAAAATTTTTCGAGATAAATAAATAACAAGATCAGATCATGAGATACCATGAAGGTAAAATAAATGATCTTCGAGGTAGAATGAAATCTACCCTAAACGAGTTGAAAAATATGGTAAAATATAGA
>Ga0100379_10003458_pt1 | contig 14367 bp, 8 predicted proteins | sample CryGeymeta201503_FD_80418 | JGI IMG/M metagenome (GOLD analysis project Ga0100379, IMG submission 80418) | Groundwater microbial communities from Crystal Geyser aquifers in Utah, USA - Crystal Geyser metaG 2015-03 | ecosystem: Environmental > Aquatic > Deep subsurface > Groundwater | place: USA...
CCTCGACTGATACGTAAACAATTCAAAATAGCGTCCTTGTTTTGCAATCAATTCATCATGGGTACCTTTTTCTTTTATCTCTCCATTTTCAATTACTAAAATTTGGTCGGCTTTGCGGATGGTACTTAATCGGTGAGCAATTACAAAAGTAGTTCTGCCTTGCATTAAGTTACCTAAACTTGCTTGTATTAAGGCTTCACTTTCGGTATCTAAATTAGAGGTGGCTTCATCTAAAATTAATATTTTAGGGTTTGCCAATACCGCTCTAGCAATGGCTATTCGTTGCCGTTGTCCTCCCGAAAGTTTTACACCTCTCTCCCCTATTACGGTTTCTAAGCCTTTTTCGAATCGGTCGGTAAATTCATTTACATACGCTGCTTTTACTGCTGCCTGTATGGCTTCTTCATTAGCATTTGGTCGGGGAAAGATAATGTTTTCCCTAATCGTACCTTCAAACAAAAAATCATCTTGCAACACTACTCCCAAGTGTTTTCTATAACTGTTTAAAGTAACTTTTGACAAGTCGTTGCCATCTATGGTTATTTTTCCAGAATGGGGTGTTAAAAAGGAAGAAACCAAACTGGCAATGGTGCTTTTTCCTGAACCGGAAGAACCCACCAAAGCCGTTACCGAACCTTTGGGTGCATGAATGTTGATATTGTGAATGACTTCTTTGTTTTCTTCATAAGCAAAAGACACATTTTCAAAAGCAATATCTCCGTTTACTGCTTCCAGTTCTATTACTCGCTCTTCTGTATCGTGTTCCGATTCCATGTTCATTATTTCTTCTGTTCGGTCTAGTCCGGCAAAACCTTCTGTTAGCTGACTGCCAATATTGCTCATCTGCACTATGGGTGCTATCATAAATCCTAAATAAAGGGTAAATGCCAAGAAATCTCCAAAGGTTAATTCATTATTCATTATCATGTACCCTCCAATACCCATAATGCCTGTGGAGGCAAGTCCTAATAAAAAAGTAGCCGAACTGGTAATTAAAGCCGTAGAAGTAAGGCTTTTTTTGACGTTTAAGAACAACTTTTCTACACCCATTTCAAAACTTTTAATTTCTTGTTGCTCGGCATTAAAACCTTTTACCACCCTTACTCCATTTAAGGTTTCTGTTAAACGACCAGTAACTTCTGCATTAATTTTTCCTCGTTCTCTAAAAATAGGACGAATAAATCCAAAGGCTTTCATGGCTACCAACCCGAAAATAGCCACAGGAACAAGCACATAAGCGGTCATCATTGGACTAATTTTTATCAATAATACCAAAGAAATAACCGCAGTTAATGTCCCTCCTACCAATTGAACTAAGCCTGTTCCTACTATGTTTCTAACACCTTCTACATCTGTCATAATTCTGGAAACCAACTCGCCCGATTTGCTGTTATCGAAAAAACTAATGGGCAGACTCAATATTTTTTGCTGCACTTTTACCCGCAGTTGAGCAATTAAATGCTGTGCTTCCACACTCAATAGTTTAGTCAACAAAAAAGAAGTAATGGCTTGAACTAAAATTGCTCCAGCAACAACAAGAATTATGGTGTATAGTTTGTCAAAATCGTTGTTGACAATAACATCATCAATCAAGTACTTAGAAGCTCCAGGAAGAATTAAACTTGCTAAACGGCTAATTACAATAAGGATTAAGCCTACAAAAAGCAACTTTTTTCTGGGCCAAATAATGGTTTTAAATACGCTACTTATGGATACTTTTGTTTTGCTCATAATTTGATAAATTGAATTCGTAAAATTACTGGAATTGGAAACCAATCAATCAAAATTGTTTTAATATTCTTCCTTTTTGTTCATATCGAGCAAAGTTTTTCGTGCTGATAGTATATCAGTACAGAAAAACACAGTCGAGATATCTTCTTATTTATTGACTATACACTCTGTTTAAAGCTTATACTTTCTAACCAAAAAGATGTCTCTCCCGATACTTATCGGGTTCATTTTACTAAACTTCGTTCCTCAGCTTGTAAAATCTCGTTCGACATGACACCATAATTGACAGTGTTACTCCTACTTGTCATTTCACTTAGTCTGTGGACTCTTGTTGGTCATAAAACGCTTTTTTTCTTTGGCGTTTTTCTTTAGACAACTTAAAAGGAATAATAATCAATCGCATTCCTCTGTCAGAATTAAAGTAATTTCTTGTCCAATTAAAAAATACCACTACCCTATTTCTAAAACCTACCAACGACATTAAATGAACAAACATCCATATATACCAAGCAAAAGCACCTCCTAATTTCATTTTTCCTATTTCAACAACTGCTTTATTTTTGCCTATGGTAGCCATAGCCCCTTTATCTAAATAATTAAAAGGCAGCATTGCTTTCTGCTGAGCAACACGTTTGAAATTTTTAGCTAAATTCTTGCCCTGCTGAATGGCTACAGGAGCAACCATGGGATGACCCATTGGTATTTCCTCTGAAATCATAGAAGCCACATCACCAATGGCATAAATATTTTCATGTCCTTTTACCCTATTAAATTCATCAACAGCAATTCTGTTTCCTCTTACGATGCTTTTTGCATCAATTCCTTTCACAGGTGCTCCAACCACTCCTGCTGTCCAAATCAATGTTTTAGCAACAACATCCTTTCCCGTATTCGTTTGAACATAATCTCCAAAATAATCGAGTACACGTGTATTTAATACTACATTCACGCCTAATTTCTCCAAGTAGCGTTTTGCTTTTTCGGAAGATGCTGTGGAAAGTGCGGGTAATACTCTATCTGATGATTGAATCAAGTAAATTTGCATCATAGACAAATCAAGTTCAGGGTAATCTTTAGGTAAAATATGTGATTTTAATTCTCCTAAAGCTCCTGCTAACTCAACACCTGTTGGTCCTGCACCAGCAATAACAAAATTCATCAATCCTTGTCTTTTTCGCTCATTAGAAATTACTAACGCTTTTTCAAAATTCTGAAAAATCAAACTTCTCAAATTCAGTGCTTCAGGAATTGTTTTCATGGGCATAGAGCTAATAGTAAGCCCCTCATTTCCCATATAATTTGTTTGAGAACCTGTAGCTATTACTAAATGGTCGTAGGCTATTTCATTCACACTAGAAATAACCAAATTTTCTTCAGGAATGATGTCATTCACTTCAGCCATTCTAAAATAAAAATCTTCATATTCTTTAAAAATTTTTCTTAATGGAAATGCAATAGAATCAGCTTCTAATGCAGAAGTAGCTACCTGATAAAGCAATGGCTGAAAAGAATGATAATTATGTTTATCTAACATCACCACTTGATAACCTGAGTTTTTCAAGTTTTTTGCTACTTCAATTCCTCCAAAACCACCTCCAACAATAACTACTCGTGGTTGATTTGATGTGGGGATTCCTATTTTCATATGTATATTTTATTATTCGTTTTTTATTTATTGTTTTTTATAGGTACTCATGAGCTCGCTTCGCTCGGTTGTTTTTTAATTGTCATCCCGATATTCGGGACAAGTTAATGGAATCGCCATGTGTAATATTCATTGATGTTGGTGAACAATCAGCTCATGGCTATTTCATAAGTCAAGTATTTATTTAGACGTTAGTTTAATTTCTCTTGTCTGATTTTCAAAACACTTGCAGGAAAAGGCAGTTCGTCTAAAAACCTCCATTAACTCATCAAAAATAATAAAAAAACGGAAGCAAACGAATAGATATGACGAGTATTAGCCCGCTTTATTCATGCAAAAGCGAAGCGAATTGTATGAATGTGCGAAGGGCTGTGGGATGTAAAGCGGTTAATCCCTTCCGATAATTATCGGAATAGTAATACCCAAATTTGTTGGTATTACTTATATCGTAGAAAATTTGTGAACCGAGCTTGCGAGTTCAACGAAGTTGATTTTCTGGGTTAAAAATGTCCAATGGAAATTTTTATGAAAGAAAGGAGTTTAACTTGCGTACGTGTAGTGGTGTGAGAGGTGCACTACTCCGTCAGAATTTCTAGTGGAGCCATCTACTAGATTATGGGCTGGGCTTTCTTTTCTGTCAAGCGAGTTTAACAAAGTTGTCTTCAAGTTTTACGTTAAAATTTATTTCTGCTTTTAATGAGCTAAACACTTTCAAAATAGTATTAATTGTCGCACTATTTGCACTGCTTTCAAGTTTAGAAATTTGAGGTTTCTGTACACCAACAAGTTTTCCAAGTTCTTCTTGTGTCAAGTGTCTTTCTTGTCTTGCTGACTTTATCATTTTACCCAAAACGACCATACTAAGTTCTTATTCGTATTCGTCTTGGTCAGTTATTCCAACTTTGCCGATATACTTATCCTTCATTTTGGCAAGTGAATAAGTCTTAATTTCTTTAGTTGCCATAATGTTATTTTTTTAGTTTTTAAAACGAGAATAACGATAAAATCGGACATTATAGACAGCCTCTAGTTAACAACCTCTCTTCCAATACTGTTGTAGTAGAAACCTAACTCTTTCATTTCATTGATATCAAATAAATTTCTACCATCAAAAATTACTTTTTTATTCATTTTTTCGGCTAAGATTTTAAAATCAGGATTTCTAAACACTTGCCATTCGGTGGCAATAACCAGTGCATCAGCACCAATAATTGCTTCATCTCTACTTGATGAAAAATTAATTTTATTGCCGTATTTTTCTTTTACATTTTCCATCGCTTCTGGGTCGTAAGCAGTGATTTCTGCACCCAATTTCAATAATTCATCTATGATATATAATGCTGGAGCTTCTCTAATATCATCAGTATCGGGTTTAAAAGCTAATCCCCAAAGAGCTAATTTTTTTCCTTTCAGGTTATTATTAAAATAGGCTTTAATTTTAGGAATAATGATCGTTTTTTGGTCTTCATTTACTTGCATCACCGATTCTAAGATACTAAAATGATATCCAAATTCGTTACCTGATTTTGCTAATGCTTGCACATCTTTAGGAAAGCAACTTCCTCCATAACCAATCCCTGGAAAAAGAAATCGTTTTCCAATTCTACTATCAGAACCAATCCCTATTCTAACCATATCAACATCTGCCCCAACTTTTTCACAAAAATTTGCAATTTCATTCATGAATGTAATTTTTGTAGCTAAAAATGAATTAGCAGCATATTTAGTTAATTCTGCTGACTTTTCATCCATAAAAATAATTGGATTTCCTTGACGAACATAAGGCTTGTATAAATGTTCCATTACTTTTCTGGCTCTTGCTGATGAAGTTCCAATTACTACTCTGTCTGGCTTTAAGAAATCATCCACAGCATAACCTTCTCTTAAAAACTCTGGATTTGAAACAACATCAAATTCAACTGTAGCATTTTTAGCGATTGCGGCAATAACCTTTTCTGCTGTTCCAACAGGCACAGTACTTTTATCAACTATTACTTTGTAATTTTTAATTATTTTTCCTAAGGTTTCGGCAACACCTAAAATGTAGGATAAATCAGCTGACCCATCTTCTCCTGGAGGAGTTGGTAGTGCCAAAAATATTATTTCAGCATCTTCAACAGCTTCATTTATATCAGTTGTGAAGTGTAATCTTTTTTGTTTAATATTTCGTTCAAAAAGCACGTCTAAATGGGGTTCATAAATAGGAACTTCACCATTTTTCATTTTTTCTACCTTTTTCACATCTATGTCAACACAAATTACATCATTGCCTGTTTCGGCAAAACAAGTTCCTGTTACTAAACCCACGTATCCTGTACCTATTACTGCTATTTTCATATTATTCTTAAATTAATTTACAATTTTTAATACTGTTTCTGTAATATATTTCAACTGTTCTTCTGTCAATTCTGTATGCATTGGTAGGGAAAATACAGATTTACAAAGGGCATTGGTTGTTTCAAAATCTTCTTCCTTCATTTCTGTTGTTCTGTAGGCTTCTTGTGTGTGTAAAGGAACTGGATAATAAATCATGCAAGGAATATCTTTTTCTTGAAGTTTTTTTTGGATTTCAAAGTTGTTAATTCCACAACCAACAAGGGTGTATTGATGAAAAACATGAGATGACTTTTTGTCTCTAAAAGGTGTTTTTAGTTTTGGATGATTGGCAAAAGCAGTATCATAATAACTGGCTGCTGCGTTTCTTGCTGCTGCGTAGCTATCCAATAATGGCAATTTAACTCGCAGAATTGCTGCTTGAATTGAATCTAACCTAGAGTTTACACCAATTCTATCATAATAATAGCGCACTTTCATTCCATGATTTACTATGGAACGACAAATTTCGGCAATGTTATCATCATTGGTAAACAACGCTCCTCCATCTCCATAACAGCCTAAATTTTTAGAAGGAAAAAATGATGTTGTTCCTATCTTGCCAATTGTACCTGCTTTGAATTTTTTTCCATTATTAAAGGTGTAAGTTGCTCCAATTGCCTGTGCCGTATCTTCAATAACGAAAATATTGTTTTCAAGAGCAATTAACATAATCTCTTCCATATTGGCACATTGCCCAAATAAATGAACAGGAATAATCACTTTAGTTTTTGGAGTAATTGCTTTTTTTAATTTTTCTGTATCAATGCAAAATGTGTCAGCATCAACATCAACCAAGACCACTTTTAATTGCAAAAGTCCAACAACTTCAACGGTTGCGGCAAAAGTAAAATCAGAAGTAATAATTTCATCTCCCGACTTTAAGCCTAATGCCATCAGTGCAATTTGAAGTGCATCTGTACCATTTGCACAAGGAATTACGTGTTTTACACCTAAATAAGTTGCTAATTCTTGTTGAAACAGTTTAACTTCCTCTCCATTAATAAAATTAGTAGAATCAATAACACGTTGAATTGCGTTATCTATTTCTGATTTTATAGGAAGGTACTGGTTTTTTAAATCAACCATTTCAATTTTCATCTTTGCTATCTTTTTTTATTGGGAAACAAAAATAATTAAAAATATTAGTTTTAATTATTTTATTTTTAATAGCTTTTTGATAGTGGAGTTATTTTTATTCCAATTAATTATCTAATTATTCAAAAACATTCGTAGATTTATTGCTTGATTTTAACGCTTAAATACCAATGAATTAATTATTTAAATGCTCTTCACCTTATTTTATAGTAATTCTCGAGGACTTTCTAATATCTTTTTAGTTATTGGTCTTTTTATTATTTCCATTTTTTCTGTCAAACAAGCTGTAGCTTCTCACATAGTTGGCGGTGTAATGACCTATCAATGTTTAGGTAATAATGATTATCAAATAAATTTAACTGTTTATAGAGATTGTAATGGAGTTGGAGCACCATTCGATCAATTTGCTCCTATTGGAATTTTTAATGCTAGTGGAAATCTATTAAATGTAGTTTCTTCTTCATTTCCTAGTTCAACACCAGTACCTATAATATTAAATAATCCATGTTTAATAACACCTCCTAATGTTTGTGTTGAAAGAGCAGATTACCAAATTGTAATTAATTTACCTCCTTTGGCTGGAGGCTATACCATTGCTTATCAGCGGTGCTGTAGAAATGGTAGTGCCATCAATATTACTAATCCAATTAATATGGGTTCTACTTATTTGGTTAAAATTCCAGATCCAGGATTGGCAACTTGCAACAGTAGCCCTACTTTTAATAATCCACCTCCAGTAATGATGTGTAATGGTTTCGAGTTTACCTACGATTTAAGTGCTACCGACATTGATGGCGATTCATTGGTTTACGAATTTGGTGATCCAACAAATGGTGGAGATCAAATTAATCCAGCTCCAAATCCACCTTCATCACCTCCTTATATCTCAATTCCTTGGAATGTTGGTTTTGGCACAAGCAATCAAATCCCTTCTAATCCTATATTTACCATTAATTCTCAAACAGGTTTTTTATCTGGAACTCCAACAGTTAATGGTTTTTATACTTTTGCAATAAAAATAAAAGAGTATAGAAATGGTATATTAATTAGTGAAGTTGTTAGAGATTTTTTATTAATTGTAACTACTTGCTCAACAAATACGGTTTCCGATATAATCCCTCAAACAACACTTTGTACAGGATTAACGATAAATTTTTTCAATAATAGTTTAAATGCTTCTTCATTTTTTTGGGATTTTGGAGACAATAATTCTTCCAACAACACTTCAACAGCTTATAATCCTACACATACTTTTTCAGATACGGGAATTTATACCATAATGTTAGTTGCAAATCCTGGTTATTTTTGTGCTGATACGAGTTATCAAACTTATGTAATTAGAGATGCTATTAATGCTTCATTCCTCCCACAAAACACACAATGTTTAAACAATAATTCATTTACCTTTAATGCCTTAGGAAATTTTTCGCCAAATGCAATTTTTTCTTGGAATTTTAGTACTTCTGCTTCGCCTCAAAATAGTAGTAACTCACAACAGCAAGTTACATACGCTGGTATTGGAAATTTTTTAGCTTCATTAACTGTTCAAGATTTAGGTTGTTCGGAAACCTATACAGATACCATAAAAATTCTTCCTTCACCTTCTGCTCAGATTGTGCCTCAGTCCGTTTTTTGTGATGGATTAACCTCTAGTTTCACCAATGCCAGTACTTCTGCAACAAACTATTTTTGGGATTTTGGTGATAATAATACTTCCACCCTAACCAATCCAATTTATACTTATGCTGATAGTGGTACTTATAACGTAATGTTGGTTGCCAATCAAAGCAATGTTTGTTTTGATACTGCTTTCTCTACATTTATAATGTTTTCTGAATTAACAATTTCTTTTCCAACTCAACAAGGACAATGCTTGTCTAATAATTTATTTAACCTAACTGCTCAAGGAAATTTTAATTCTAATGCAGTTATCAATTGGAATTTTGGTGGCTTAGGAACTCCAACAAACGCCACGGGAACAAATGTAACTGTTTCTTTTCCTGATACTGGTTTTTATCCAGTAAGTGTAACCGTTCAAAATTATGGGTGCGAAGGTTCTTATAATGATACATTGGGTGTTTATCTTGTTCCTTTATCCGATTTTTTTGCTGAATCTGAAATTGGTTGTCAACCTTTTTCGGTTAAATTTCACGATAATTCATTTTCAACCACTCCTCTATTTTATTTTTGGCAATTTGGTGATGGCTCTTTCTCAACAGCTCCCTCTCCTACTCACACCTATTTATTTCCAGGCGTTTTTGATGTTACTCTTACTGTTAGAACTGATTCTGGTTGCATTGATACCAGTACATTTTATTTAGCTGATTTAATTACTGTAAACCCTAAACCTACAGCTAATTTTTCAGTTGAACCTGTTAAATTATCCATACTTAATCCTCATATAGATATTACAGATTTATCGCATGAACAAGTTGTTACATTTGATTTTGATGATGGTTCTGTTTTTAATGGAATTTCAACAACCCATTCTTATCAAGATACAGGTCATTTTAATGTACAACAAATTGTTATTAATGAATTTGGTTGTAGCGATACATTAGTTGAAATAGTTTGGGTATATGCCGAATTGTTACTTTATGTTCCAAATGCGTTTACTCCAGATGGAGATAACTTAAACGATATTTTTCTACCCATAATTTCTGGAGTGGAAGAATATGAATTATTACTATTTAATCGTTGGGGAGAGTTGTTTTTTAAAACCAAAGACCAACATGTTGGTTGGGATGGTACTAAAAATGGAAATCTTGCTCCTATAGACAGCTATACCTGGAAAATTATAGTTACTACAAATTTACGTCAACACTATGAAAAAATAGGTGTTGTTCATTTGATTCGATAAATAACCTCTTATTTTTTGTTTCTCGCAATCCCGATAACCATCGGGACGGGATGACTGCGATAAAAAACGAGCATAACGCAGATATCGGACATTATAATCCAAACACTAAATGGAATAATATTTTTTAACCCAAGCAACCAACTGATTATCCGTCATGCTATCTGCATCAACAACATCCAACAATTTTTTCAAGAGTTTATTGTCCTTTTCAATTAATTTTTTAAACTCAATTTTAACTTGAGCTGGTCCAAACAAAACTAAATCATCAGTAGATTCTAACTCTTTAATTACTTCTTTTAAATATTCAATTATTTCTAATTGATATTTTTTTTCCAACTTTTTTTCAAGTGTGGAAAATTGATCTCCGAATCTACCAAACTCTTTTCCTTCACCATCTACTCTATTTTTACCTTCAACCCCTGAATAGATAATTTTTGTATTAGATTCTTTGTTTTTAAAGGTAATGATTACTGCCTTTTTGGAGTCTATCCAAATTCCTGTTTGGTTCATAGTTTATCAATTTTATTTTCAACAAATTTACTATATATTAGTTTAGTAAAGCAATGATTATTATCAGTCTTTTAAATACATTTTATTGTATAATTCCTTATTCTTAGCTAATACATTCTTTCTTTTTAATTTGAGTGTAGGGGTTAACTCTCCGCTTTCAATGGACAGAGGAGTTTCTAATAATTCAAATTTTTTAAGTTGTTCATAATGAGCAAAATTTTTATTTAGATTATCAACTTCTTCCTTAATTCTAGCTATCACTTTTGGATTAGTTATCATTGAAGTATTGTTTGTTGTGTCAATATTTTTAATTTCACACCAATCTTTCAAAAACAAAAAATCGGGTTGAATAAACGCTGCTGCAAATTTTTCACCTTCGCCAACAACCATTATTTGCTCAATAAATCGTGATTCTTTGAATTTATTTTCAATAACCTGAGGAGCAATGTATTTACCACCTGATGTTTTAAACATTTCTTTTTTTCTGTCTGTTATTTTCAAATACAAGCCATCTTCCAAAATCCCAATATCACCTGTATGAAAATAGCCTTGTTCATCAAAAACCTCTTTAGTAATTTCAGGATGATTATAATAGCCCATCATAATGCTTGGTCCTTTAACTATAATTTCACCATCTTCAGCAATTTTAACTTCAATATTTTCCAACGGTTTTCCAACTGTTCCAATTTTTGTTCCCCCTTTTTGTAAGCTATTTACAGCTATAACTGGCGAAGTTTCCGTTAAGCCATATCCTTCCAATACTGGAATTTGAGCCGAAGTAAACACCCGAGCCAAACGTGCTTGTAAAGCAGCTCCTCCAGAAACAACAGCTATTACATTGCCACCCAAAGCTTCCCTCCATTTACTAAAAATTAATTTATTGGCTATCTTTAATTTAAAATTGTAGAAAAAACCTTTATTAATCATTGGATCATATTCCAACCCTAAATCTAATGCCCAGAAGAAGAGTGCCTTTTTAATTCCTGTTAAATCTGAACCTTTTGCTATAATTTTATCATACACCTTTTCGAGCAACCGAGGAACTGTAGCAAATAATTGTGGTTTTACTTCTTTTAAGTTATCAGCTATTAAATCAATAGATTCAGCATAATAAATAGATATACCTTTATAAATAAACAAATAATCTATCATTCGTTCAAAAACATGACAAAGGGGTAAAAAACTTAAGGCTTTGTAATTATCTCCTAAAGGCAAACGATGCTCTGAACCCAATACATTGCTAACTAAATTTTTATGAGAAAGCATTACTCCTTTTGGTTTCCCTGTTGTTCCTGAAGTGTAAATAAGTGTTGCTAATTCTTCTTCGTTGATGCTATCTTTTAGCGGTTTAATTTCAGAGAAATCACCACCTACACCCATTTCTACTACTTCTGAATAGTGTCTTTTGCCATCAATTTTATCATAGGTAAAAATATGTTCCAATTGAGGAACCTGTTGTTTTATATTTTCTATACTCGTAAGTAATCCTTGACTAGAAACAAAAACCACTTTTGCTCCACAATCATTTAATATATAGGAATAATCTTCTTCGGTGATATTAGGATAAATAGGCACGTTAACCACGCCTATTTGTTGTGCTGCCAAATCGGTTAAATGCCATTCGGTACGGTTATTAGAAATTATTGCTATCCTATCGCCTTTGTTTATTTCAAGTTTTAATAAACCTAAACTAAATTGCTTACTTTTTTCAATAAAATCATGAATAGAAAGCGGTTTCCAAACACCATTTTCTTTTTGAGTAAAAGCATCTGCTCGTGGAGTGTGCTGAAGTTGATAATAATAAAAATCGCTTATCGTTTTCACTTGATGTATCATATTTTCAAAGTTTAAGAAATTGAAGTGTGTAAAAATAATGTAAATAATTTTGAAAATCAAGTGTATAAAAGTACAAATGTCTAATTTTGAAAAATGAATCAAAAGCTCTATCCTTGTCCAAAAAAATAGCACTTTTCATTGTTCTTCTTATTGTTTTATTTACAAGCATTGCTGCTTTTCTTTCTACCAAACTCGAATTTGATTATAATTTTGAGAATTTTTTTCCAAAAAATGATGCTGATTTAGATTATTTTCTAGAATACCGACAAGTTTTTGAAAATGACAACGATTATATTCTCATTGCCATTGGTGATGAAAAAGGTATTTTTTCTTCTAGTTTTTTGCAAAAAGCGGCTGCTTTTACCGATGAGTTAGAAAATACCAACCATGTGGTTTCTGTGCTTTCCCCAACCAATATCCAACAACCTATTGTAACCGCTCTTGGATATATGGAAATCCCACTACTCCACATCAACGAACCTGAAAAATATGCGAATGATTCTATTCGTATTTCAAAATCGAAAGAATACATAAACACACTCTTTGCTCCCGATTTTAAATCAATTTGCATTGTGGTAAACAATACGCAGATTATCACAAAAAAAGCCTCTGATGAATTGTATTATGACATTGAAGCATTACTCCAAAAATATAATTTTTCTATAACGCATTATGCTGGAAAAATAAGAGGTCAGAAAGCCTATCTAACTATTATGAAACAGGAATTAATTCTATTTCTATCCATTTCTCTTGGGTTAGTGATATTATTTTTAGCCTTAAGTTTTAGATCTTTATTTGGTGTTATTGTTCCTGTTATTACTGTGTTAATTGCTATTATTATCACCTTAGGAATAATGAAAATTACTGGTAAATACTTGGATTTAATGACTACCCTACTCCCAACTATTTTGTTTGTGGTAGGAATGTCTGATGCTGTTCATATTCTCAATCGTTATATTGAAGAACTCAGAAATGGTTTGCCAACATTAAAAGCCATTAAAATTACTTTTAAAGAAGTAGGTTGGGCTACTTTTCTGACTTCCATCACTACTGCTGTTGGGTTTTTAACGCTTATGGCTATTCGAATTGTTCCAGTTAAAGAATTTGGATTATATTCGGCAATTGGTGTAATCGTTGCTTTTTTTGTTGCAATAACTTTACTTCCTGCACTACTATCCTTGATAAAACCTCCCGATAATTATCGGGATAAAATTTCTGCTAAAAATGAAAATTTATTTTTTTGGAACAAATGGCTACATAAACTTTTTGTTTTCACACTTAGAAAATCGAAATGGATAGTTGGTATATATATCCTTTTAATTGTATCTTCATTTGTAGGGATAAGCTTTCTAAAAATAGACTATCGTTTGTTAGAAGATTTATCAGAAAAAAATCCCTTGCAACAAGATTTTCGTTTTTTTGAAAATTCTTACTCAGGTATTCGTCCTTTTGAAATGGCTGTTTCTCTCAAAAACACTTCCTTATCTTTTTTTGACTATGAAGTTATTAAAGAATTAAATGAAGTAGAAAATTATTTATACAATCACTATAAAGCTCGTTTTTTAGCATCGCCTGTGGCAGTTGTAAAATCATTAAACAAAGCACTGAACAACGGCAACAGTAATTTTTACCGTATTCCTGAAAATGAAAAAGACTATCAAAAAATAAAAAAAGCATTAAAAAATCCTCGATTGCAACAGCAACTCACCTCCATTGTTTCCCCAAAAAAAAATATGGCTCGGTTCACTGGTAAAATGGATGATGTGGGCAGCCACAAAGTAGCTCAATTGAATGCCGATTTTGAAGTTTTTTTCAACACACTAAACAGCCCTCTTATTGATTATAGAATGACAGGAACGGCACTGTTGGTAGATAAGAACAATGGATTTTTAGCCATGAACATGGTGGCGGGTTTGGTCGTTGCTTTTTTATTGATTGCATTATTGATGGGTTTCTTGTTTAAATCAATAAAAATGGCATTCATCTCGCTTATTCCTAATGTAATTCCTTTGTTAATCATTGCAGGTGTTATGGGTTTTTCAGGAACGAACATAAATATGTCAACATCAATTATTTTCACCATTGCTTTTGGTATTGCGGTAGATGATACCATACATTTTTTGAGTAAATATAAAATTCAATTAACAAAAAGAAGTTCTCCTTTTTTTGCATTAAGACGTTCCTTTCTTTCTACCGGAAAAGCCATTATTTTAACCTCACTCATTTTATGTGGTGGTTTTCTTTCTCTTATTTTTTCTGATTTTAAAAGTACTTTTCTTATCGGTGTTTATATTACGCTAACCCTACTACTAGC
>Ga0100379_10003475_pt1 | contig 14335 bp, 15 predicted proteins | sample CryGeymeta201503_FD_80418 | JGI IMG/M metagenome (GOLD analysis project Ga0100379, IMG submission 80418) | Groundwater microbial communities from Crystal Geyser aquifers in Utah, USA - Crystal Geyser metaG 2015-03 | ecosystem: Environmental > Aquatic > Deep subsurface > Groundwater | place...
CATCCAGAACTCACGATGGAAACAATCACAAAATTCGACTTGGACGTACCTATTCAATACAACTACAGTTCCACCACGGTGAGCGGTGGTCCTGGTCGTGACCTACTACTTTTGCAAGCCTGGGTGCAAAAGGATGAGCCCTTTGTCCTGACTCTTGCAGATGCTTATTTCACTGCCACGCTTGATCTGCGTGGAGTCCACGCGCCGCATATTTGGACTATGCCAATCGAGGCGGGAGACGACCCATCCAAGTACGGGCAGGTCGTCTGTCAGGGTGATCGAGTGACCCACATCTGGGAAAAGCCAGCTGAACAGCAGAGCGACATCATCCAAGCGGCCATGTGGAAGTTGCCACCCGATGTGTTTCGGATTGCTGAACGAATTTGCGCTGAGACCGATGGCGAGGTGCAGGTGGGTGATATCACGAAACACTACGTTCTGGAGGGCCGTATGACGCACACCAGGATAGCCAAAAGAAGCTATCTGGACTGCGGTACACCGTCTGCTTGGCGTGCAGCGAACCGTCTGTGATAGACGATGAGCACAAAAACGGGGCCCGTCCGAGAATTTCTCGGGCGGGCCCAAATCAGGTCAGGCATGATTGAAATTACGCGGCCGCTGACCGCGCCGGCGTGTCATCAAGCCGCAAGAAGCGCTGCGCATCGCGAAAGAGCTTTTCGTGAAAATGTCGCAACTCTCCGCTTTCAGCAACGAGCCACACTTTCATCTCAGCCGGTAACCGAAGTAACGCCTCAGGCGACCAATCAATGAGACAAAAGCACCACTGCATGAGCGGTGCAGAACACCCTCGTGACATGCTCTTTCCAAGCAGATGGACATGCCGTTCACTGATAGTACATTGAACTTTTTTTTGCACCGCACGGGCCGCCTGATGGACCGGATCAGCCATGATGCAGACATCACAGCGGAGTGGATTTTTTTTGATCCACTTGGGTTGCCACGTGGGGCGAAAGAACTGTGGCAACAACAAGAAGGCGCGCCCATCTTCTTTGCCCAGGAAGATAATACGCTTCTCAATAGCCATGGGATTCCCTCGTTTGATTGTTTCTGTTCATAGAGACGTAACTACATTGCAAATCTTACAAATAGGCACCGATCCGGGGGGATCGGCGCCTATTATCGCAATCTAATCCGAACTCCTTCTTTCCAGCTGTTTCCGAAGCTCACTCAAGGCTGAGTGGTATAGTATAATCATCGCTTCTGGCGTATCCACACATCCCCGCAATCGATCGGCAGTTTTACAAATCGTACCGATGAATCGATTTTTTATTTCAGTTTTTTTGGGTTCAAAACTACCAGAATGGAGATTAGCAACGGGAACCCCGACCACAACGACAAGTTTACTTCGCCATCCTGGACGATTTGTTGACACGGTCTGCATTGCCAGGATAGAGGCCCCTTTGATATCTCGTGGATGAACAGCTGCCACAGTGAGTTCTTCACGAAACTCACGGCCAAGCGCAGTTACCCAACCTTCACCAGCCTCTACTTCACCCCCCACCGTAGTGAAAACTTGGTGGGACGGATTTCGAAGACGAGCAATCTGAAAAGAAACCACTCGTTGATGACCCCTGTGTCCACGGGCATAGGGAAATGCCTTAATGGTTGGTCGGGATCTGATGCGGTGAGCATGCAACGCGATCTCGTCAGACAAACAACTCAGCGGCTTGCCTATCCAGGTACTGCCCTCACTAAAGTGAACGGTTTCGTCCATAGTAGTTTTTCACCTCCAGATGAACATCTACTAGAACTTATAGCACACGAATAGCCCACAGTACAACCCCTTCGGTACTAATACCGAAGGGGTTGTACGTGTGTGATCTTAGTCACTTACTTCCACTCCCATTGAGCGAGCAGTGCCGGCAACCGTCTTCATGGCAGCTTCAAGTGAAGCTGCATTGAGGTCAGCCATTTTGGTTTCAGCAATTTCTTTTACTTGCGCCTTGGTTAGGGTTCCAATCCTAGAGACAGTGTTTTTTCCTGAGCCCTTTGGTTTCCCAAGCGCCTTCAGAATGAGGCGAGACATTGGAGAGACTTTGGTAATGAACGTAAAAGTTCGATCATCATAGACAGAAATCTCAACCGGAACGATATCGCCCATCTTGTCACGAGTTTGCTCATTGAATTGATTGACGAACTCGCCGATATTAATACCAGCTTGACCAAGGACTGGTCCAAGTGGTGGCGCTGGTGTTGCTTTCCCTCCGACTGCCTGAACTTTGATTTTCTTAACTAATTTTTTTGCCATAGATTTACATTACTGGTTATTTGATGAGCAGTGCGTTCCATAGCCACCCTACTCTGAAGCTTGCGTAGCATACAAGAGAGTTTCCTAAAACACAAGATGCTCGGCAGCTCGGCTGACAAGCATCTTGTGTGTAACCTATATTTCCCCTAGGAACGTTTGATTTGCAAGAAATCAAGCTCTACCGGTGTCTCCCGGCCAAACATGGAGACCAACACCTTCACCTTACCACTCTCTTCATCCACCGCACCCACCTTCCCTTCGAGATCTTTAAATGGACCATCGACAATGGTGACAAGATCCCCAGGAGTCAGATCAACCTTATGTTTGACCGTATCTGTACTCATGCGCTTGACGAGTTCATTATACTCCGCTTCGGTGAGTGGTACTGGCTGCGTACCACTGCCAACAAAACCAGTCACGCGCGGTGTATTACGCACCACAAACCAAGATTCATCATCTACAATCATTTCAACGAGCACGTACCCCGGGTAAATTCGCTCCTCTTCAGTTACGCGCTTGCCGCCTTTGACGCGAATTTTTTTCTCAGTCGGGACAACCACACTGAAAATTTTATCGTTCATATTGAGTGAATCGATACGCTGTTTGAGGTTACGTGTCACTGCGTTTTCATACCCTGAGTAGGTATGAATGGCGTACCAGTGTCGTTCGCCAGATGAATGTTGTTTTGCCATAGCGACTTAATTTGAAGCGTTAATAATGAGATTAATTCCCTGTGAAAAAAGGTAGTCAAATGCCCCGACATACAACGCAACCAATACCGAGATACCAATCACTAATGCAGTATAGAGTGCGGCTTGCGTCTGCGTCGGCCAAGAGACTTGCTTCAATTCTGCCGCAGTGTCTGAAAAATACTTCATGAGTTGTTCCATACAAGTTTGCAATTAAAAAACGCCCTCAGGCGATAATGTACACAGTATACTGCACATACATAAAATGTCAAAGGGCGACACCACAGGTGTCGCCCTTTGACATTTCCCACTCCCCTACTTGACCGCAAATGTCACATTCACCCGCTTAATCATTTTTTGTTCGCCAGCTGGGACTTCTGGGGCTACCATAACGCTCTTGGCTTCCAACATCATCTCATCTCGTACACCACCATATGGCATAGGTCCATTTTCTTCAGCATAAAAACCAGTCATTCGCTCAATTCTCACGCCAAGGGCCTGCGCCAACACTACCGCTTTCGCTTGTGCATCAGCAATCGCAAGTGCTTGTGCGTCTGCCTCCATCTTGGAGGTGTCATCGACTGCGAAATTGAGTCCGCTCAAGTTAGTTGCGCCGCGCTCACCAACTCCAGCAATGAGGGCGCCCGCTTCCGTGAGATCACGTACCTTTACCTGAATTGATTGGGACACCGTAAAACCATCCATGATTGGATCACCACTTGGACAAAATGATCCCACAGGACAAATCCGTTCTTCGTAGCGATATCGAGGAAACAAATTGTAGCTTTCCGTTTTAATGTCTTTTTCTTCGACACCTTCACCTATGAGGTACGTGAGTATCTCATTTATTTGCCCGGCAGATACACTTTGTGCAGTGGCAGCATCATCCCCTTTTGCCTCAACCGCGAAGCTAAATTGGCCTACGTCCGGAACAGCCACCATCTCTCCTTCGCCACTAACTGTAATGGTGGTGGGTCCGCCCCATAGATTCTCGGCTTGTTTGAATGCTAGGTACGCATAGGCCCCAAGTGCGACTACCGCCATCAGAAGCACCAAGCTAATGAGCAATTGGTTTGGTTTGGTTTCAAAAAAATTTTGCATAATTTGTCATTACAACTACGATCCAATAATACTTCTGATCTGAGCTCTTAGCTTTTGTTCCCAAGTCACCTGCGTACCACAGACTGCCAGAAACGCCGCGCTGTCATTTGGTGACAAATCTGGCACATCGGCCATCTCTGTCATTAAATAGTACATGATAGATGAAGTGCCTTCAACATGGCCAATACCGAGAGCGTGCCCAAACTCATGAGCGAGCACACGCTCGAGTTCCACTGTATCTCTAAACGTATAGATATTTATCCGATCACCTTGGTAGTCACCTTGCGTAAACTCCCTCGCTTCGCCAAATTTTGTGTTATAGGCACCCACTCGCTCATTGTATGCATCAATCTGCTGATTGGCAGCGTCACTGGTTGCCGCTAATTCCCCCGCCATTTGATTAATGTTCTGCGCTTCTTTTGAGAGAAGATCACGTGCTTGTGCCAACGAGGCTCGCTCCGCCTCAAGTGCGGTAAATGTCTCCGGAGGAGCACCTCCTTGGTCGTTATACCGCTGTACTGTCTCATTGTATGACTGGAGGTCTTGTTCATACACGGCAGTCTTAGCCTCATACTGACGTACCAAAGCTTCATACGAGTACTCAAGGGATTCAATGTCCTTAATCAGTTGATCGTTGGCTGCTTGTTCCCGATCAAGTCGATCGCGCTCAGATTGTTCTGCATTATTTTCAGCCTGCCGTTCGTCAAATTGAAAATTGATCGTGAAGCTGGCAGCTGGATCATACACAAACAATTCTCGTCCGGTCGGACCTTCCCAAGTCTCTTCTGCTTTTATGATATGTCGACGAGCGTCCTCTGGTAGTAAGTTAAATGACGGGTCAAGCGTTCCAATCCGGTACGTGAGTGGAACTGGGCATCGATGCGCACCCGCTTCATACCAGTACACACCCGCCAGAGACAGCGTCAGTACGAGGGATAAGAAAAATGACCAGCGCATACGGTGTATCTTAACAGAAACACAAAATGGCGCTAAGCGGGGGCTGCGTGGTCGCGACACGTAGCCCCTGCCTGACGCCATGATGCGTTATTGCAACACCAACATCGTTACGTTTTGTAACGTATGTTGATACTAAGAGTATACCCTACTCCAAAGTCTCACGGAGGCCATCTGTCAACAGTGATAAAACATGCGCTTGATCACTCTCTAATGTAGGCCCGCAATCGAGCTAGCGCATCATACAAAAATCACGTAAAATTTGACAACGCATAAAAAAACCGTAGGTTTATTAAAGAATCTTGAACCTCTCACCCGAGAAGGAGTAATGCGATGACCCTTCAGCCCGCTGCTGTCCTGATTGAAATCATTAAGAATCTCCGTCGTAAAAAAATTGCGAAATTGCGCCAGACGGCACCCCAAGGTCTACCACTCCGCAAACTCTATGAGCACATAGACCACTTCCACCCGGTACTGCGCACCGACTACGCAGCAACGGTGCGGGCACTGATCGAAACCCGCACGCTCACCTTGTTTGGGCGCGGTGTGCGCTACTTCGGCGACGAGCAAGAAGAATATAAGTGCATGTGTGTCCTGTCGTCAGCTGATGTGCCTGCCTGGTTTGCCTTTAATCAAAACCAATTCGCAATGACGCCAACGGGTAGCATGTTTGACACCCAGGTAATTGCCCCGCCGCACCGATTCGTTACGTTTCTTGATGAACGTCGTAAGCACAGCTACGTGCACTTCGCAATGCTCCGACTGTACATCACCCCAGACGGGTTGACGCAGGAGGTCAGGCGGGCTATCGATCGAGATCGACACCCCATCCGCCCGCTCGCACGATCCATCAACCGCGACCAGGGAAACTGATTCGCGAACAAGCAAGCAGGACAGAACAAAACAGCAACTCGGCGTACTACAGAGCACCCCCATCTCCCGGCGGGACCTATCGGTCCCGCCGGTTTTATTTTGCAACAAACGTTTGATAATCAGTGATTTTTAATCACGTGCACAATAAATAAGACTATGGTAAATAGGGTTATTTTCCTTGCGCACTCTTCTCAGCCAGCTTCTTGCGGACCATCGCCTGTGCGGCATTGGCACTGTGCTGGTAGTAGAGGGCCTTCACCCCTTGCTTCCACGCTTCGATGTAAAGATTATTGATGTCCTTGATCGGTGTATCGGGGAGGACCATCACATTGAGTGACTGACCTTGGTCAATGAATTTTTGTCGATCCCCTGCTTGCGCCACCACTGCGAGTTGATCAATCTCAGCAAAGGTACGATAGACCGCTTTTTCATTGTCTGAAAGACAATCCAGGTGCTGCACCGAGCCATCCGCATCACGGATACTATCCCATACTTCTTTGGTGTCTTTGCCTTTTTCCGCGAGAAGCTTTTGGAGGCTCTGGTTTTTAATCGTTACCTTCAGCTTCGCTACGTCTTTGATGTAGCAGTTACTCCAGATTGGTTCGATCCCTTGTGACACCTGTCCGAGGATAAAGGCAGAAGAGGTCGTCGGTGCGATGGCCATCACTGTCGTGTTACGACGACCATACCCTTCCAGGATCTTTGGTTCACCAAGCTCTTCTCCCAGCTGCTTCGTCGCTTCATCGGCTTGCGCACGGATATGTTTAAATAACTCAATATTGATCGCACTCGCTTCCTCGCTTTCAAACGGTAGCTGCTTTGACTGCAAGAGCGAGTGCCAACCGAGGACGCCGAGACCGAGCGCTCGGTTTTCATTCGCAAAGTTATACGCCCGCTTCATGAATTCAAAGGCGAGCTGATGATCTTCTCGCTCTGAATCACGAAGTGCTTCAAGCTTTTGACAGAACTCTGACATCACCGCATCGAGTAGTCCGACCATTACTTCGACTAAATCAGTGTCCTTCCAATCGTCAAAGTGCCTGAGATTAACTGACGAAAGACAGCATACAAATGACCAGTCGTCATTTGACGGCAACATGATCTCACTACAGAGATTGCTGGCATGGATCTTGAGATTCTTGTCCTTATAAACATCGACGGTGTGGTTGTTGGCATTGTCGGTAAACATAATATACGGGTAGCCAATCTCCCCCCGACGCTGAATCACCTTCGCCCACACCTTACGCTTCGCTTCGTCACCGGCGATCATGCTCTCAAGCCAGGCATCGGTGACGGTCACCGCATGAGTAATGCCTTGGATCGGGTTACCCTCTGTCGCAATATCAAGGAATTCTAGAATATCCTCATGTTCAATCGGAAGGTAGGCGGCGAAGTTTCCCCGGCGTACCGAACCCTGACTCACGACATCCACGAGCGTATTGAAAAGCTGCATAAAATGGACCGACCCGGATGAATAACCATTTTCTCCACCCGCGATCGTGGCGCCACGTGGCCGCAGTGCTCCGAAGTAGCCGGAGGTACCGCCCCCATACTTACTCATCATCCCGACCTCTGCCTGGGTGTAGAGAATACTACCCATATCATCACCAATGTAAGAACCAAAGCAGCTAATGGGCAATCCTTTTTCAACACCAAAGTTTGCCCACACCGGCGTGGAAAGCGAAATCCACCCACGACTCATGTAGTCGTAGAACTTATCAGCGAAACCTTTACGACCAAGAATCTTCTCGGCATGATCACCAATAAACCGTAACCGCTCTTCAACGGTTTGCCCCGTCGGGATATATCCTCGAGCTAAAAACGCGCGACTATTGTCATTCAACCAGTACCAGGGTTCCATACATTATTGTGTTACAGCAAATAAATCGCGACTAGAACAGATCTTCACTCGTGACGCTCACTGAGCGCTTATTGTAATTGATTGATCGTTTTTGGAAGAAGTCGACATGCTTCGTAGCGATGACTTCATTATCAAACCAATCAGTCTCCTCAAGCAGGGCCTCACTTACCTCAAAGATTCGTGGTAGCCCAATGGCGGCAAGCGAATTATTGAAGCGATGCTTCACAAACTCCTTAACGTTCGTCGAGGGCAGGAAGTCAAGCTCACCAGCTTCATAGATCCAATCAATTACCTTCGCTTCTGATTCATACGCCTCCTCACAAGCAGCAATAAGCTTGGCTTCCATGGCTTTATCAAACCACTCTGGATGCTCATCCTTGATGATGTTTACCACGTCAATCCCGAACATACCGTGAATTTGTTCCTCCTTTGAAGTTGCCTCCACGGCGTTACTAATACCTTTGAAGAGGTTGCGGTGCTTGTTAAACGACATCATGATGAGGAACTGTGAGAACAGTGACACATGCTCAGTGAAGAGTGAGAAGAGGATTACTGCACTCGCATACTGGCGATTTTCATCAGTCTTCGCAAGTTCATTACTTTTACTCAGGTACGCCACTCGTTCACGCAGGACAGGGATGTCATTAATTTTTGAAAACTCGTTATTTAGACCAAGTAATTCGAGTAGATGGGCGTACGCATCGGTGTGTCGCACCTCACTTTCTGCAAAGGTGGCGCCAACAGCACCAATCTCCGCTTTTGGAAGCTTCTTATAGATATCGCCCCAGAAGGTCTTCACATTCACTTCTACCTGCGCAATTGCAAGCATCGCATTTTTGATCGCATTGCGCTCTGCATCAGTCACATTGACATGGAAATCTTGGACATCGCTCGTGAAATTAAATTCGGTGTGAACCCAGTATGAGTGTCGTACCGCACTGACATACTCGTAAAGTTCTGGGTATTCATAGGGCTTGAGATTGGTGCGTTTTGCAAAAATGTCTCGTTCCCGGAGTTTTTTTCGCTCGTTACGGTAAATGATGTAGGCTTTCGCGGTTTCAAAGTACCCCGTCTCCATGAGCGCTGCCTCAACCAAGTCCTGCATCTCTTCAACCGCTGGATTACCATCAATACATTTGTTTGCGAGCGGCGAACCTGGTTCGGCTGTACCTGCTTGTACACACATCGCCACAATTTTACGATGGGCGACCTCAGCTACCTTTTCGGCCGCCAGCAAATCCCCTTCCCCCGTCTCCGCTAAGGCTTTCGCGATTGCGCTGGTAATTTTCGTAATATCAAAAGGCTGGATCGAACCATCTCGCTTACGAATGTGTTGAATTTCCATACGGGAACTTTGTAACTAAGTGAACAATAATAAACGCGACACGTTGCAAACATCTACTGTTAAAGACACCCTGTTTCGTGTGACAGGTCTCAAGTGATGAGTGTGTCTTACCTCCGACACACACGACGTGGAGCGACTCGTGTGGTAACACCAATAATAGCATTTTTGAAATATGACAGTTTCTTAGGCAAGTCTCAAAAACCTAGACTTTTCGGTAAAAATTCCCCATGACTGGGAGTAGTGCTGTGGATAACCCACGACGGGGTTCGGCTAGAAAATAGTTTTTACAATTTAAAAGTTGTCGGGGCCTAAATTTTGTTACCTGATTAGACCACCCCACTGCTAGCCGGCCGTTTCTTGATTGGGCTGAGAGTACGCACGAGTCACGAGCATGCTCGTTTGACTTGTATTTTATCGATTCTAGAGGCATAGTATGCCCCAGAAAGACAACGATGGAGGGCCAAATGGCTAAACCAAGCTTCAAACCTTGTAAGTATGTCGTCTACCCGGCACATGGAGTTGGACGCGTAGTATCGATTGAAGAATCGATAATCGATGGCGATTCGCTTCGAGTATACGTGGTGCGCTTTGATGCAAACCGGTTAACGCTTCGTATTCCAGTTCATAAGGCAATCTCGATTGGGCTCAGGAGTCTGTCATCACCAGAAACAGTTACTACCGCATTCCACATCCTCAAACAAACCGCACCAAAAAAGAACGAGATTTGGGGCAAGCAGGAAAAAAGGTACAAACAAAAAATAAATTCTGGTGACCTGATAGCGATCGCCGAGGTCGTGCGTGACCTCCATCATGGACGGACCCGGAATGCTGGTGAACTCTCGTACACGGCTGAACAGCTCTACGATATCGCTCTTGCTCGATTGAGCCAAGAGATTGCAGTCGTCGAGTCAGTCGATGAAAACTCGGTAGTCGAACGTATCACCAATACCCTTGGCGCACTCATTCGACCAGGTGTGAAGCGAGGCAGTCAGACCCACACCAGCATCATACCGGAGCAAGCGATCGGTAGAGAGGTGGCGCCAGCTAGTGTTGCGCAAACGCGCGATACTGAACGTGAAGTGCACACACCGAAAGCCACACCACCAGGCGTTGATCCACCACCAAGAGTCACAGTCGAAGATCGACCGAAACGACGCGTGACTACTCGTGATACTCCGACACAAGTTGCGCTGTGGGGCAGTGTCCGAGTCACTCGCGATCAGATACCAGGCGGAGAAAGAGCTGTCATCGAGGATGGGGTATGGATCATCCCTTCTCGCTGACACAGCACCACACGCACCGGCCGCACCCACTTTCGTGGGCGCGGCCGAATCCTTTTGAGGTCCAATTACTTACTCTGTAAGCTATCGCGGATTTCGCGCAACAACTTTACTTCTTCACTTGGCTCTACCACCTTCTCGGTCGCTGGTTTTTCTTCTTCTTTTTTTTGTAACGCACTCATCGCTTTGATAGCTACGAAGATGGCAAAGGCAATGATTACGAACTCGATGATTGACTGAATGAAGACACCGTATGTCACCTCGACTTCCCCGACCATGAGTGATTTACCAGTAAAATCTACCCCCCCTAACACCACTCCAAACAGCGGCATAATAATGTTGTTGACGAGTGAGGTCGTAATCTTTCCAAAAGCTCCACCGATCACGACCGCAACAGCAAGGTCAATCACATTACCTCGAAGTGCAAACGCTTTGAATTCTTCAATAAATTTTTTCATACAGATTATGCAACTTTTTTAAAGTGCTTGCGGAGCACCTCAGTCATTAATTCATTATTTGGAGAGGGTCGGAAATATTCATCCGGAGGCCGCTGGCCAAGGCTACTCTCACTATTTAAAATAGCGGTAAACGCGTCGTCATAGGCTTTAAGCGATACAAAACCAATATTACCACCAGGAGTCATTACTGGTACCCCATACTGAATCCCATACTCACCTCGATCGACTTCAGATGCCACCTCCCCCAGGGCGATCATAATTGCCTCTGCCGCTTCTGCAGATGAGGCAAATTCCCGATTCTTAATATCTTCGAGTGCATTATTTAGGCGTTCCATTCCTTCAGTCTGAAATGCCTCGTACGCATCATCCAGTGTATAGGTTTTGGTTTCATCAAAACCAACGTTTGCGTTGCGTTCCTCCATACCAAACACTTCAGCCGGTGTTTCGGTGGTGGCACTCCCACCTTGCTCATAAATAGCATCACGATAATCATTCACTACTTGTAGTACCACCTCTTTCGCTTCATCTGAAATACCTGCACGTTCTATTTGATCGTTGACATATGATGAGTTTGCGTAGTCTTCTGGTGATGCCTCTGACAACGTTACCGCTAAATTAGACACGTCTCGGGACCACGCTTCTAAGCTAGGAGGTAGTAGTTCATTCAAACGATCACCAATATAGTCGGTGAATTCTTTATAAGCTTGTCGTTGTTCTTCTGACAATCCCTCTACTTGATCCCCGCTCGACTGCCCTTGTTCATGTGTAGATTCAAATGACATAAAATGTATAGTGGTGACTAATCAATGATGGTGGCCACAGTGCGCAGTGCACTCATGCGCCTCCACCTGCTTATTTCTAAAATACCATGCTGCCATAGTAGTCGTAAATGGGACTGCGAGAATGAGTCCAATACTACCTACCATGATCCGCACCAGCTCAGCCGCAACCACCTCTTGATTCACTGTAATCCAGATTGATGATTCGGTCCGTGCAAACAAGAGTACAAGTGGTAGCGCCGCCCCAATGTAGGCAAGCGCGAGAGTATTAACGAGCGACCCCACATGTGACTGTCCTACCCGAATTGCCCTTCGATACAACTCTCCAAAGCCGAGCGTGGTATTGGCAGCACGGAGCTCTTGCACGACCGCCGCTTGCGTAATCGACACATCATCGAGCACCCCGAGTAAACCAATAATAATGCTCCCGAGAAGCAACCCAGCAAAATCAAGCGACCCGCCCGTAGAAAAATTTAGATACACTGCGGCGTCAGACGCAAACCCGGTCAACCGCATCTGACTGACCGTCACGGTGGCCAACACGCACGTCACCCCGACCGCTCCAAAAGTACCAATAAACGCAATGATTGAACGCGGATTGAAACCGTGTGTTACAAACAAGGTAACCCCAAGAACTACACCCGCGATGCCAAAACTACTCCAAACGGGAGAGTAGCCAGCGAGCAGCGCAGGCACGAGGACAGCGCCGATGGCGATGATGCTGATCGCCAAACTCCCGAGCGCTCGTAGTCCCTGCCACCCCGCAAAGAGCATCACGAGTGCGACAAATAAGACTCCCAGGTACACGAGCTGTGGCCGTCGCTCGATATCCTTAAATACCACGTACTCACTTCCATCAATTGCCACGAGCCGATTCACAAAAATGCGGTCGCCAGGTGCGAGTATCACCAGGTCATTTTCGAGTCTGACCACCTCCCCCGCTCGCTCACCGGACGTGAGCTCGATCCGAAGCTCTTGTACAGTCGTCGTCGCCCCAGTACCCATGATCGGACGCTCGCGCTCGGACACGACCTCAAGTACACGAGCGGTCACGCGCTCTTGGAATTCCTGATGGACTGTCTGCGCTGTCGCTGTTCCAGCAAAGAGCAAGCAGAGGAATACACCACTAAAAAATAAACCGCGCCACATAGAAACCAACCCCCGCTCCTATGAGGAGGGTAAAGAACAGAGTGATCAGTAGTGATGTATGATCCATATAATCTAGTATACCTGATTTTTGCGATCCTCGGGTGGCACTCGACTTTTTTATAAAAAATAGGTATAACTATGCGCGTTGGGGGCAGTGGAGCGGCACCTACGGTGCCGCTCCACTGCCCCCGCACAACTCTGGCGGCTATGGTGTAACGGTTAACACTGAGGTTTGTGGAGCCTTCGATTCGGGTTCGATTCCCGATAGCCGCCCCAAGTGAGAATCAGCTCAGCATATTGAGCATTTCGCGAAGCTATATCAAGGTTTTCTTCCAGTTCGAGCCGTTTAAATTTGGCTTCAAGTTCTGGGTAGGCTTTTTCTATTGGTACAAACCAATCGTTAGGCGTAATAAGGACTTTTTGGCCCTTCATCGTAAAGTTCTGACCGAGTGCTGCAAACATCTCTCGTTTCTTTTGAATGTCTCCGTACATGAATGTTACCCGTGCATAACGAGCAAAGTTAAAGGTCCGCTCACTAAGTTCCAACCAGACTGCCGCACGATTCTCTGTCGAATTAAGTTGCAGCTTTAATTTACCCAATTTACGCTTTAGTTCACTTTTCTCTTTTAAGAATTCTTCGTCATCAATTAGATTCCGGTAACGCATTTTTGTTAGCATGTCCAACTCATTTTGAGTCTGGTTATATGCACTTTGTTGCTGTTCGTAGACCTTAGTGCGACTAGAAATCTCCTTGTCGTTCTCTCGATTTACAATTTCAAGTGCCCATTCCTGAAACTTAGGCAAGATAGTGTAGCGTTCCAATTCAATATCCACCTGTCGTTCAAACTCATCCAAAGTAATTGGTTTCTGAGTACATGTACATTTACCACCAACCGTCTTTTTCTTTTTTGTACAGTGATAATAAGAATACGTCTTAAGCTCCCCTGTCTTCTTTACTATCTTCTGTTTTGCCGAATAGGTACATCGTCCGCCACACTCACCACAAAGAACCAGCCCGGTAAAGGATGATTCGTGCACCTGATTTCGAGGCTTGCCCTTACGACCTAAAATAACCTGAGCTTTGTCATACTCATCAATAGTAATCATTGGCTTGTGGTTTCCGTTCTCATATACCTTCCCTGCCCACTCAAACATTCCCGTATAGAAAATGTTGTTGAAGATTCGGTATAGTGTACTTTCTGCTATTGGACCATCACCAGACTTTTTAAACTTCGGAGTCCTAAAACCCCACTCTTCGTTGGCAATCTTACGAATCTGAGGAACGGTATAATTCCCTGACAGGAGCATGTCCCACATTTTTCGCATCATATCCCAACGTACTTTATCGACATAGATTTCGTTTGTAAGTAAATCGTTACGATATCCTAATGGAGCACGAGATGGTAACCATCCTTTATCTGCCTTACTCTCCATACCTCGTCGTGAAGTCTTTGCAAGGTCACGAACAAATTGGTTTGCCATAGCCCCCTCAACATGAAACAACAATACGTTGTCCTCGGGGTGATACGCACGGTCATATGTTTGTATGACTTTAATAACCTCAGTTTGAAGCATCC
>Ga0100379_10003480_pt1 | contig 14330 bp, 9 predicted proteins | sample CryGeymeta201503_FD_80418 | JGI IMG/M metagenome (GOLD analysis project Ga0100379, IMG submission 80418) | Groundwater microbial communities from Crystal Geyser aquifers in Utah, USA - Crystal Geyser metaG 2015-03 | ecosystem: Environmental > Aquatic > Deep subsurface > Groundwater | place: USA...
CGATGTTGCAGCCAGCCTGTGCAACACGTCCGAGGCACACCAGGGGGTGATTGACCCCGGACGCGCGAAGTGAAAGCGTCCAGCGAACTTCCTCCTCCCAGTGAGCTTCCATGCGCCGTCTTCTCTTCCTTGGCCTCTGCCTCGTCACCTTGTCCGCAGGCTGCGGTGGCGGCACTTCGCCCTCCGGGGACGCCGGCGGCGCCGACACGGGCGCGAGCGACGCCAGCTCCGACACCGGGCCGGCGACCGACAGCGGGACGTCCACGGACGCAGCGATGACCGACGCCACGACGACGGACGCCGCGCCCGCGCCGGACGCGTCTACCGACGCCTGCGGTGGCTGCCCCTCGGGCACGAGCTGTGGATCCGCGAACGGCCTACCCGTGTGCCGCACGGCGACCGGCATCCCGCGCTTCGGCCACGTCTTCGTGGTGGTGATGGAGAACACCTCGCTCTCGACCCTGACCGCTGCGACCAACACGCCCTACCTGACCTCCCTGTTCGCGGATCGGGCCTCGAGCTCGAACTACCACGGCGTCGCCCACCCGAGCTTGCCCAACTACCTGGCCATGACCTCGGGCATGGACGTGAGCAGCATCGGCTGCGACTGCGAGCCGATGGGCAGCGCCTGCGGCACCTTCAACTGCAACGCCGTCCTGCACAGCTGCGGCTGTCCCCAATCCATCACCCATCTCGGCGATCAGCTCGAGGCCGCGAGCCTGGGCTGGAAGGCCTATGGCGAGGACATGGGCTCGCCCTGCAACATGACGTCCTCGGGCCGCTACGTGGCCAGGCACGTGCCCTTCCTCTACTACGACGACGTCCAGAGCGACGCCGCGCGCTGCGCCGCCCACGTGGTCGACTACGGCGGCTTCGCCGGCGACCTGGCGTCCGGGGCGCCCACCTTCTCCTTCATCGTGCCCAACCTCCAGAACGACATGCACGATCCCATCACGGGCGGGAGCAGCAACCTCGCCCACGGCGACACCTGGCTCTCCTCCAACCTGCCCTTCATCCTGGCCTCGCCCGCCTACACCGACGGTGGCCTCTTGATTGTGGTCTGGGACGAGGACGATCTCTCGGGCGTGCTCGCGCCCGACGATCCCATCGGGCTCATCGTGCTCTCGCCCTACGCCAAGCAGGGCGGCTACATGAGCACGGCGCACGGGGATCACAGCTCGCTGCTCGCCACCATCGAGGACGGCCTCGGGCTCGCGCGGCTCGGCACCGCCGCCTCGGCCACGCCCCTGGCCGACTTCTTCCCCGCGATGTGATCTGCGGGTCCGCTCCAACGTACGGAGCCTGCCAGCGCCGAAGCAGTCGACCAGGTCGGGTCGCGCGAGCGCTGCGCCCCCACATCGGTAGATGCCCGTCCCGGTCGTGCTAACGTGCGCCCAGTGAGCGCGTCCCCGGACGCCACAAAGGGTGGGTGAATGAGCGGCGACTTCGGAGTGAACCAGGGCATGGTGGAGGAGCGGTTTCTCCGCTGGGTGGCGAACCCGGGCTCGGTGAGCGACGCATGGAGACGCTACTTCGAGGGGCTGCCGACCGAGGAGTGGCCCCAGCTCACGTCGGCGGGCGCGTTCCATGCGCCCACTTGGGCCGGCGAGTCGGCCCCCGAGCCCCAGACCGGGACGCGCCCCGTGGGCCTCGACGAGCTGCCCCCCACGTCCGAGAGCCTGCCCTTCGACGAACCCCAGTTCGCCGCCCGCTCGTTCGCGCCCACTCGTGAGCTGCTGGCGGCCAACGAGCTGCAGGGCCGCGTCTCGGCCTTGGTCAACGCCTACCGCGTGCGCGGTCACCTCTTCGCGGACCTGGATCCCCTGGGCATGCGCCAGACCCCGCCGCCCGAGCTGACCCTCGACCGCTATGGCCTCGACCGCGTGGACCCGGAGACCGCCTTCGCCACGGGCGACATGGCCGGCCCGCGCTCGCTGCCCCTGCGTGAGATCGTGGAGCGCCTGAAGGCGACCTACACCGATCACGTGGGCGTGGAGTTCACCTCCCTCGAGGATCAGGCCGCGCGCGCCTGGCTGCGCGAGTCGATGGAGGCCTCGACCAACCGCGTGAAGTTGTCGGTGGAAGAGCAGACGCGCGTGCTGTCGAAGCTGACCGAAGCCGAGAGCTTCGAGCAGTTCCTGCACACGAATTACATCGGCGCCAAGCGCTTCAGCGTGGAGGGCGGTGAGAGCGTCGTGGCCATGCTCGACGAGCTGATCGAGCGTGGCGCGGAGCTGGGCGCGGAGGAATTCGTCATCGGCATGGCGCATCGCGGTCGCTTGAACGTGATGGTCAACGTGATGGAGATGGACGCCCGCGAGATCTTCGCGGGCTTCGACGACGACAGCCCGGAGCTCTTCATCGGCGGCGGCGACGTGAAGTACCACCTGGGCTACTCGCAGGATCGCCGCACGCTCCAGGGTCGCTCCGTGCATTGCACCCTGGCCTTCAACCCGAGCCACCTCGAGTTCGCCAACCCGGTGGTGGAGGGGCGCGTGCGCGCGAAGCTCGAACGCCGCGGCGATCACGAAGGCACGAGCGTCGTACCGGTGTTGATCCACGGGGACGCGGCCATGGCGGGCCAGGGCATCGTGGCCGAGACGCTCAACCTCTCGGAGCTGCCGGCTTATCGCACGGGCGGCACCATCCACGTGGTGATCGACAACCAGATCGGCTTCACCACGCTGCCGCAGGAGAGTCGATCCACGCCCTACTGCACGGACGTGACGCGCATGCTGCGTTGCCCCGTCTTCCACGTGAACGGCGACGATCCGGAGGCCGTGATCCAGGTCGTGCGCCTGGCCGTGGCCTATCGACAGCGCTTTCACAAAGACGTCGTCGTCGACCTCTTCTGTTATCGCCGCTACGGCCACAACGAGGGAGACGAGCCGCGCTTCACGCAGCCCAAGATGTACGCCGTGATCGACGCGCTCCCGAGCGTGCGCACACTCTACGCCGAGCAGCTGGTTCGGCAGGGCCGAGTGAAGGCCGGGCTGCCGGACGAGCTGCGCACCCGCACGCATCAGCGCTTCGAGGCCGCGCTCGAGGAGACGCGGGCCGGAGACTTCAGCCTCCTGCCCTCGAGCTTCGCTGGACTCTGGCGGGACTACGTCGGTGGACTCGAACCGGAACAGGCCGTCGACACGGGCGTGCCACGCGCGACCCTGGACGACCTGCTCGGGCGCATCACCACGGCGCCGGAGGGCTTCACACCCCACTCGCGCATCCGTCGCTTCGTGCTCGCGAAGCAGAAGAAGGTGCTGGCCACGGGCAAGAACGTGGACTGGGGCACGGGCGAGAACCTCGCCATCGCCTCGCTGCTCGCGGAGGGTGTCAACTGCCGCATCACGGGTCAGGACGTGGAGCGCGGCACCTTCAGCCATCGCCACGCGACGCTGCACGACGCGAAGACGGGCGCACGCTGGAACCGACTCCAGGACTGCGCGACGAAGGACGCCCTGGCCGCGCTCTACGACAGCCCGCTGAGCGAGGGTGGCGTGTTGGGCTTCGAGTGGGGCTACTCCCTGGACGCGCCCGATGCGTTGGTCGGCTGGGAGGCGCAGTTCGGCGACTTCGCCAACAGCGCGCAGGTGATGATCGACCAGTTCATCTCGTCCTCGGAAGACAAATGGCAGAGGCTGAGCGGCCTCTTGCTGCTCTTGCCGCATGGCTTCGAGGGCCAGGGCCCCGAGCACTCGAGCGCGCGCCTGGAGCGTTACCTCGCCCTATGCGCCGAGGACAACATGCAGGTCGTGTATCCGACCACGCCCGCGCAGATCTTCCACCTGCTGCGCCGCCAGGTGCACAGGCAATGGCGCAAACCCTTGGTCGTGATGACGCCCAAGAGCCTGCTGCGACACAAGCGCGCGGTCTCGACTTTGGACGAGCTGGCCGAGGGTCGCTTCCAGCGCCTGATCGATGATGACCACGTGGACGCGGCGGCCGTGCGCCGGGTCCTCTTGTGCACCGGGAAGGTCTACTACGACCTGCTCGACGGCCGTGAGAAGCGCGGCATCGAGGACGTGGCGATCATCCGCTTCGAGCAGCTCTACCCCTTCTCGCCCAAGGAGCTGCGGCGCGTGCTGGGTCGCTACCCCGCGAACGTGGACTACGTTTGGGTCCAGGAAGAGCCCTGGAACATGGGGGCCTGGTACTACATCCGGGCACGATTGCCGCAGGTGGCCAGCGAGGGCTTCACCCTGCGCTGCCTGTCACGCCCCGAGAGCGCGAGCCCCGCCACTGGCTCCAAGGCGGCCCACGTCATCGAGCAGAAGGAACTCGTGGCCAACGCGCTGTCGGCCTAGGACGACCATCGCGGCAGGGCCCGACGTTCATCGCGGGCCGGACCCATGTGAATCGGAGACGTCTACGGCTCGACCCTTGCCGAGCCGGACGCCTCCGATCTCACCGTCGTTCAGCTGTGGATCTCGACCCGATGCGTGTTCGCCTCGCGCGCCTTCTTCGGCAGGCTCAAGGCCAGCACACCATTCTCCAGCTTCGCGTCGATCTTCGTCGTGTCGACGACATCCGGAAGCGTGAAGGCGCGCTCGAAGCTGCCGAAGCTGCGCTCGATGCGCCGGTAGCCGTCCTTCTCCTCCTCGTGCTCGAGCTTGCGCTCGCCGTGAAGGCGCAGGACGCCTCCGTCCACGTCCACGTGGATCTCCTTGGCGTCGAGTCCGGGGACCTCCACATGGAGCACGAAGGCCTCGTCCGTCTCTCGGATGTCCACCGCCGGGCGGAAGGCCCGAAGGTGAGACTCCGACCCAGCGGCAAGCTCGTCGTGCAGTCGATTCATCTCCGCAAATGGATCCCATCGCATCAACATGGCAAACCTCCTTCGACCCGCCGCGGCGGGTTCATCTCGAGTGATGTCGCCGGTCCCCGGCCCAGCGCGGCGCTGCACCCCGGAGCCTCTCGAGGCCCTGGTTTTCCCGGCGACTCGGCCAAGCTAAGCATGGCCCTAGGGCTGTCAACGGCGGGCCCGACGACCATGGTTCAGGAGAGGCCTCGTCTGGTTTGACCCGTCCCCCAGGGGCGGATCATACTGCGACCATCTGGGGTGGGTTGAATCAGCCGCTTTGGGCTGCGTCCCACGTAGGTCGCTCGCGCCGCGGGCGTCGAGCTTGGTTCATAGTGCGGCGCCTGGGATGGTCGCCGCAGTTAGCAGAGGACAACATGAGGCGTAGATTTATCTCCTTGGCGCTGCCGCTCCTGGCCGTCGCCCTTGGTTCCGGTTGCGTGGTGGACGCCGGAGGCCCCTTTGGAGGCACCGTCACGCTCAGCGGAAGCTGGCAGATCAACGGCGCCCCGGCCGACGCGACGAACTGCGCGGCCGCCGGCATCTCGCTCATCGAGCTGAAGGTCCTGGACAGCAACATCGCCAATCCGCAGACCTACTACCACCCCTGGAACTGCGCGGACGGAAGCTTCGATTCCCGCTCCGACCGCACGCTGCCCGCGCTCTTCCACGGCACCTACTACACCCAGTGGTACGCCTGGGACGCCTCGGACGCGCAGGTCGGCCACTCGGATCCGCTGCTGCTCGACGTCACCGTGTCCGACCACGCCGGTCTGGCCACGCCGAACTTCGTCGTCACGGGCCCGCCCCCCAGCTTCGACCCGACCATCGGCGGCAGCGTGACGCTCCACGGCGCCTGGCTGATCAACACCAAGGACGCGGACGCCGCGACCTGCGCCGAGGTCGGCCTCGACACGGTCGAGCTTCGCATCCTCGAGGACGCCGGCCCGGGCGTGTACAGCTACCACACCTGGAACTGCGGCACGGGCTCCTTCGACGCGCGCACGGACACCACCCTGCCGCTGCTGGCCCCAGGCCGCTACGACACCCAGTGGTACGTCTATGACGCCACGGGCGCGGAGCTCGGGCATTCGGATCCGCTGCTGCTCGACGTCTCGGCCGTGACGGACGCGGGCCTGGCCTCGCCGGACTTCACCATCGCGGTGCCGGCTCCCGGCCTCGACATGACCATCTCCTGGGCCATCGACGCCACGGCTTCGCCCAGCTACGGCACCTGCAGCGACGCCGCGGTGAACGACTTCTTCTTCGAGCTCGACGACTCCACCGGCGCTGCGGTGACGGACTCCCACGCCGTCTCCGGCGCGGACTCCGCGGGCCGCATCCCCTGCACCGAGAGCCTCCCGTTCTCGGATCTGACGGCAGGCACCTACTCGCTCTACCTCGATGGCGCCGCCACCGATGGAACGAAGTGGATGGTCACCTGCGGCATGCTGATCGTGGACACCGGCATCGCCGCCTACAACTGCTTCGCCAACCAAGCCTGATCGACGCCCGCCAAACGAGGCGCGGCTCCCCCTGGGGGTCGCGCCTTTTTTGCGCCCGCTGTCCGTGACCGCCCTCGGGCCCCACGGCCAGATGCGCTCGAGCGCTGCGCGTGCTTGCCCCGCACCCCCAGGCTCCCTATATCGCCTGAGTGCTCCGCTTTCCCCCGCTCACCGCGCTGACCAAGTTCCTGCTCTTGCTGCTCTTCGGCATGTACCTGGCGGCGATCATCGCGGAGAACTGGCTCGGGGTGCCCGCCTTCGCGCTGCTCTCCCTGGACGCGGTGCATCCCGGCCTACAGACGCTCTGGCAGCCTCTGACCTACGCCTTCGCCTGGCCGACGGACACCCAGCATCTCTTCGGCATGCTCCTCACCCTGCTCTTCCTGTGGTGGATGGTGCCGCCCTTCGAGCAGAGCTTCGGCCGCCCGCGCACGATCCAGTTGCTGGTGGCGACGAGCCTCTCCGCCGCGCTCTTGGCGCTCGTGACGGGTCAGTTCTTCAGCAGCGCCGCGCCTCTCTACGGGGCCAGCTCGGCACTCCTCGGCCTGATCGCCGCCTTCTCCTGGGCCTTCCGGCATCGCGGCAAGATGTCGTTCTTCGGCGTGCTGCCGATGAAGCCCGTCCACATCATCTACCTGGCCATGGGCTTCAGCGTGCTGATCTTCCTGATCGACAAGGACTTCGTGCATCTCATGGCCGATCTCGGCGCCATGGGCGGGGGCGTTCTCTTCGCCGAATGGATGAGCGCGCCGAGGAAGCCGAAGAAGCCCGGCCCGCGTCGCAAAGGCGGCCCCAACCTGCACGTCATCGACGGCGGCGACGGGCCTCGCTGGATCAATTGATTTCGCCGACCCAGGTTCGCGACCTCCTCAGAAGCGCTATCATGCGGCCATGAAAATCATCCTACCTGTCGCGCTGTTCAGCCTGCTCGCCGCCGGCTGCGTCGTCTCCAGCCCCGTCCCTGCCTATGACCCCTGCGTGTCGACCAGTGAATGTGACGTCGGCCTGACCTGCACGACGCTCACCGTCGACTACGGCAGCTACACCTCCACCGGTGCCATCTGCACCAACAGCTGCTCCTCCGACCTCGACTGCTACAGCACGGCCTCGGGCTATGCCGGCGCCTGCTACGCCATCGGCTCCAGCCCGTACATCTGCTACGAGCGTTGCGCCAGCGACTACGACTGCCCGAGCGGCTACTCCTGCACGGACACCGTGGGCGGCGTCGGCGACGCCATCTGCTTGCCGAACTGACGCCTCGCCTTCGGGCAGCAGCGCCCGGTGACGGGGAGCTGTACACGAGGTCCTACGGCAGGCTCGTCGTGCGTTTCCAGATCGAGGCGGACGGATAGCTGACGGACGCGGCCCGAGACTCGCCTCAGAAGCGCATCGCCGCGCGGCTCTGGATGGTCCACAGGATGTCCTGGGAGAGCCCGCCGGGCCCGGAGAGCGCCTTGCCGGTGCGCATGATGCCGAGCTCCGTGTCCCACCACATCAGGTCGTTGGGACCCCAGCGGAAGCGCAGGGCGAGGTCGCCCTCCACGCCGACGAAGCAGTCGGAGTCGAAGCCGTGGCAGGAGCTGCTCTCGCCCAGGCTGCGATTGGACGCGTAGACCGTGGGCAGGAGCTTGTGGGCCCACGAGACGAGCACGCCTGCGTGCACCTCGATGCCGGGCAAGAGGGTGATGCGGAACTGCGGGTTGAAGTACTGCGAGTTCCACACGCCGCCGCTGGACCACAGGGGCCGCACGGCGTCGCCGAGGCCGGACGCGGTCATCGCCGCGAGCGCGACCTGATAGGTCAGCAGGCCCACGTGGTAGTCGGGGTGGAGCGGACGCACGCTCAAGGTGGAGGAGTTGAAGAGCTCGCCGTCGCCCGAGGCCAGGCCCCACTCGAGCTGCGCCGTGTAGCGTTCCTCGCGCTTCACGCCAACACGCGCCACGGCGCCCCAGATGTTGGCGCGCGTCTGGTTACAGATACCCGTGGTGTCGTCGCAGCCGCCCGCGAGCGAGACGGTGTTGCTGCGACCCTGGATCGTCAGCACCTCACCGGTGGTGAAGAAGGCCGGGCGCCCATGGCCGAGGCCGAGCTGCATGTCCCAGAACCAATCCAGGATGTGGATGCGTGAGGCCTGCGCATCCGAGGGCAAGCTCGAGAGTCGCCCGCCCGCCTGCTGCCAACGCCACACGTAGTAGAAGCCGAGCTGCAGCCGATCGTGGGCGCTGGTCTGGTTCCAGTCGAGGTCGCGCCAGATCAGGGCGTTGACCAGCTCCTGCACATCGTTGTTGTGACCGCTGACGAAGGCCAGCGGGAAGGTGGAGCGGTCCTCGTAGCTGGTCGAGAGAGGTCCGGTGCGAACCGGAAGCCTCGTGCCGCCTCGGACGGTGCCGAGATCGGGTGGATCCGTGCTCGCGATCACCGGATCGGACACCAGCTTGTCGTAGGCGAGGGCGTAGATCAGTGGCGTCTCGCGCGAGTCACCGCGAGTGAGCGCGTTGACCACCGTCAGCGGACGCGTGGCGAAGAGGATGCGGTCGTAGGTGGAGCCTTGGCTCGGGTCACCCCACTCGCCCAGGCCGTTGCCGTCGTTGGCCAGGAGCCCGAGGCCCCAGTGCGAGGGCATGCGACCGATGCGGATCTGACCGACTGGGATCAGGAACTCGATCCAGGCGCGCTTCAGGCGCAGCGAGTCGGCGAGGTCGAAGCCGTTGATGTCCGTGTTGCTCGGATCGGAGGCGAAGAGCGGCGTGCGCGTGACGCGCGCGTTGTCGCCGAAGACCACGTTGTCGAAGCCGTCGATCTGCGTGTGCAGGACGGCGATGGGATGCTCCTCGCTGGGTCCGTAGCTGACCTCGGGCTCGAGCCTCAGGCGCATGACGCCGAAGCGCGCCTGGCCCGCGTCCCAGTTGCCGCCACGGCGACCGGGCAGCCCACCGATCCACGAGTAGCGCGCGCGGTAGTAACCGTGCAGTGCGACGCGTAAGGGTGACTCGTGGGCGTCCGCGGCGGCACGCGGACGAGGGCTGTGCGCGGGCGCTGGAGTCGCTGGGGTGGCCGCGACCACGACGGTGGGCTCGACCGGAGGAGGCACGGCCACGGGCACGGCGGGGTCGGCGGGCACGGTGATGACGCGCACCTCGGGTTGATCCGCCTCGACCGGCGGGACCGGTGCCGCGCCCGAGGCCACCTCGTCTTCGTCCGACTCGGCCACGGCCACGGCCGCAGCCGGCGCGCCCTCGTCGCCTTCGGGCGGCGCGGGGCGTGGTGGACGCGGCGCCATACGCCTCGCCTCACGAGTCGGCGGTGGCGTCGCCGTGGCTCCATCGGTGGTCTGCGCCTGCGCCCCCGAGACGTGGGCACCCACGAGCAGGCAGATGAACGCGAGTGTCCAGGGCGAGGCCGTTCGGGCCCATTTCCTAGCCTTGATCATCGATCCACTCCTCGGGCCCGAGGCCCCCAAGCGCGACGCGCCCCCCAAGAGACGCGCCGCCACGACCCCTCAGGTCAAAGCGCGGGGCAGGTCGGTCCGTCCGAACGCAGCGGCACGACGTTCACGATGGAGGCCGTGTCGGGATGAATCGGCAGGGGCTCGCAACCGATCACCTGGAGATCTCCAGCGGCCGTCGTGCGGCCGACGATGCGAACGAAGATGCTCTCACCATCGGTCGCTGCCGGGATGTTCGCGGCGGCGAAGAGCCCGTCCACGTGGCTCCACTGCTGGCCCGCCAGCGGGAAGTCGCCGCCGTCGAAGTAGCGGTAGTGCGGCTCGGGGTTGGTGTCGCCCTCCATCACGACGGTACCGTCCGCGCGCACGACCTGCATGGTCGCGCCGTAGGTCTTGTGTCCGGCGCAATCCTCGACGCGGCCTGCGATGAGCGCGGTGCCGGCGCTCTGGCGGAAGCCGAAGACGGTCGGGATCAAGTTGAGCGTGGCGCGCGAGACGCTGTTGCCGTCGCGATCGGTGGGCGCCGTGGGCGCGGGCTCGCTGGTCTGCAGGGAGCCGACGAGCTCCAGCGAGGGCGTGGGCCCATCCTGCGGAAAGACGCGGTAGGCGTACCAGGCACCGGCCGGCGCGCTGACGGCGATCTTGCCATCGACGTCGGTCGAGTAGTCGGTCGCGGCGTCCCAAGCCGAGTTGTCGGGCGTGTTGTCGGACCAGAACTTCACGTGCAAGCCCTCGAAGGTGTTGCCGTCGTTGAACTCCTTGATCACGAGGTTGAAGTCGACGGCATCGCCACCGGCGGGCGCCGTGTTCGTCCCCACGCAGGAGAAGTCCGCCGGCATGGCCGTGCTCGGATCGATCAGGTTGCTGTGGTCCGGATCGACCGTGCCGGTCTGAAGCGCAGGCAGATCCACCATCATGCTGCCCGAGTCCGTGCCGCCGCCGTCCGTGGGAACGCCGGTGTCGGCCGGGCCCGAGTCGGGCGTCGAGCTGTCGTCACCGCAGCCTGCGGCCAAGGCGGCCGCGAGGCCGAGGAGGATCATCATCTTCCGAGTCATCATGGGCTCATTCTCCAATCAAGTGCCGCCCCCGGGTGTCCACCCGAGCAAGCGTGAAAGTTCCCCCCGCACCGTCGGCCAGGCATCGACGCCGACCGAGTTCGTCTCTTCGTAGTGATCGCCGGGCGCCTGGTCGATATAGGGGTTGCGCGCGTCGAGCTGGTAGTCGAAGTCCGGCACGAAGTAGCCGACCTCGTCGTTGGTGAGGCCCATCAGCCAGACGTAGTCAGCGTCGGCCCGCGCTTCGTCGCGCACGTAGGGTCCGGCGGGAGCCGCCGAGAGGTCGGGCGGATTCGTCTGGGACAGGTCCACGATATCCGTACCCGCGGGCGTGTTCGATCCGTCGTAGCCGCCGAGGAAGAGCGCGGGGTCCAGCTCGCCAGGCACCAGGATCAGCTGCGCGCGCCCGACGTCCATCACCGCGACCTCGGTCTTGATCGAGGGCTCGTTCATGCCGGGCACGAGGGGTCGGTCGGGATCCCAGTCGTAGGTGCCGCGGTCGAAGAGGCGGTTGAGCAGCGCCACGTGATAGCCGCGGTTCTGCACGTCCAGCAAGAAGCTGTGGGCGCGATATCCGAGCGCCGCCGTCTCGTCGCGCACCGCGCCAGAACCATCGTCGAAGGCGTGGAGCACGAAGGAGGCGACCTGCTCGCCCACGGCCATGGCGGTCGGACGCGAGTGGCGCGGCAAGTCGTCGCCCGCCCAGGTCTGCGCCTGCAAGCGACCGGGGCCGATCTGACCACCCACGGCGCCGTTCACGTACACGGCGATGCCGCCGAGGCCAGGCAGAGTCGTGCCGTCGGCGTCGACGACGCCCTCCTCCACGCCTTGCCGCAGCCAGTAGGGCACATCGCTGCTCAGGAGCTGGTTCTCGCTGCCGCTGTACTCGGCGTGCGCGGCCCAGTTGATCAGCGTGCCGATGGTGGTGTCGGCGCCGGCGTCGACGAAGCGCAGCAAGCGCACCTCGTCGTCGATGATCACGGGATCGCGCGAGTCGCTGACGTAGCGCAGCATGCCGCCGGGCTTGTCGCGCAGACGGAAAGACGCGTACTCGATGTTGGCGGGTCGCATGTCCGCCACGGCAGCGCGGATGACCTCCTCGGCCTTGTCGCGCAGGAGCGCCATGTAGGCCGGATCGAGCCCGGTCTGGGTCTCATCGAGACCCCAGATGCCGACGGTGTCGCGCGACTCGTGCGAGTGGGTGGCGCTGACGGAGAGGTAGTCGACGCCGAGGTCGGAGACGGCCTGGCGGATCATGCGCACTTCGTCGTCGAAGTAGCCCACGCAATCGATGGCAGCGATCACCAGGGTGACGTCACCATTCTGCATGGCCACGGCGCGGATCCACTGCGGATCGTTCACGCCCGAGGCGGCGCGCGGGTTGCCGTAGCCCGCGATCCACACGCCGTCGAAGACGCCGTTGTGGTTGTTGTCGGCGAACTCGTCGCCCGCGAAGGGATCGAACTCTCCGTCGCCGTTCACGTCCACGGTCTGGATGTCGGTCGTGGCGTCGATCACGGGCGTGACGTCCACCTTGGCGACACCCACACGCAGCGTGCCGTCGGGACCGGCCTCGCAGCCCGTTCCACCGGGGCAGTAGCCGTCGATCACGTAGGGCGGAGGCCCGGCGTCCAGATCGCCTGCGTCGCCGGCGTCCGGAGTCGAGGTGTCCGAACCAGAATCCGCCGGGCCGGTGTCCGGGCTCGCTGCGTCGTCACCGCAGCCGACAGCGCCGAGCAGCACGAAGAGCGCCAGAGCGAGCGAAAATCGATTTTGCATTGAAGCCCCCATGCGCGGCCTAGAAGGACAGTCCGACGCGCATGCGCACGAGCCCGACGTTGGCCATGGCGTGCCCCGCAGCATCATCGAAGGCGCGACCCGGCTCGAGCCAGCCTCCCTCGACTCCACCCGTCAGCACAACCCCCTCGGGCAACTCGTGGCTGAGCAGCACGGCGCCGTCGAGCTCGAGGCCGAGATCGCGCTGTTGGGGATCGCCGCCCTGGTAGTTGGCGGTGAGCGACTCGGCGCGCTGGCGATAGGGGTCGACCACCGCCGAGGAGGCGCGGCCCCAGACCATGCCCGCGCGCAGGTCGAGCCACGGCAGGGCGTGATAACGCACGTGCGGGTTCAGGTAGTAGGCGCCCGCCACGCCGCCGTTGGTGGGCAAGAGCTGGCTGCCGGGAGAGGGTCGCGCGCCGAGCTCGGCGGAAGCCGCGAGGCTGGCCGCGCGGGCGGTGTTCCAGGCCATCACTTCGGGGAAGAGCAAGAGGCCGACGCGATGATTTCGGCTCATGGTCGCGCGCCGCTGCACGCCATCCTCGGTGTTGGAGTCGCCCGAGGTGAAGCCACCCTCCAGGGTGATGTCGAAGCTGTCACTGCGACGACCGAGCTGAAGCGCGCCCAGGAACTGGCGGATGTTCTCCTTGGAGCGATCGATGGTGCGCGTGATGGAGGTGTCGCCGAAGACGGCAGCGCCCTCGAAGGCGGCGAAGAGGCGACCGCCGCTGGGCTCGGCGAAGTCCCAGTCGGCGTAGAGGTCGACGACCCAGACGTCGAGGGTGTCGTCGGGCACGTTGGCCGGCAGCGCGCCTCCGTTCACCGGGCTCGTCTGGTGGCGGCGCACGCCGTAGAGACCGGCTTCGCGCTTCGTGCCCTCTTCCTCCGAGTGGTAGCGCAGCGCGAGGATGCCTTGAAAGGCGTGGTCGCCGTCGCGCAGCCTGGCAGTGACGTCGTCGTAGACCATGTCACCCGCGGCGATGACCTCGAAGGGCACGTCGGCGCCCAGAGGTCGCGTGGCGAAGAGCAGGCGTAGATCGCGGTCGCCCTCGACGTAGTCGCCGAAGCTCGGCGCCGTGTCGCCTGCGTTGGCGAGGAGGCCGAGACCCCAATCCGAAGGCTGGAGACCGGCGCGCCACACCCCGATGGGTGAACGCCACTCCAGGTAGGCCTTGCGCAGATCGAAGGCGTCCGTGCGCGTGGCCGTGACGCCGTCGCGCGGTCGGTCGGCCTCGACCACGCCGTTGGTTGCGTCGCCGAAGAGGACGCCGTCGAGAGCGGAGACTTCGCCGACGAACTGCAGGTGCTCGCGATAGGCGACGTAGAAGCCGAGGCGCAGCCACTGCGAGCCCCAGAGGTTCTGACCGAGCTGAGGCGCGAAGCCCTTCGACTCGAAGGGCGTCAGCGGCAGATCACTCATGTAGGACAGGCGGAAGCGATACTCGCCATGGAATCCACCCGTGAACGCTGGAGCGGGCTCGGGCGCCGCTTCCTCCGCCCGTGCGGCTTCCGCAGCCTCGGCGGCTTCCGCCGCTTCCGCAGCCTCGGCGGCTTCCGCCGCTTCCGCAGCTTGCGCGGCTTCCGCAGCCTCGGCAGCTTGCGCGGCTTCCGCGGCCTGGGCGGCCTCCGCGGCCTGGGCGGCCTCCGCGGCCTCGGCGGCTTCCGCGGCTTCGTCCGCGGTGGGCGCGGGCGCAGCGGCCGTGTCGCCGGCCGCCTGAGGCGCGGGCGCGGGCTCCTGCGCTGCCGCAGCG
>Ga0100379_10003482_pt1 | contig 14323 bp, 17 predicted proteins | sample CryGeymeta201503_FD_80418 | JGI IMG/M metagenome (GOLD analysis project Ga0100379, IMG submission 80418) | Groundwater microbial communities from Crystal Geyser aquifers in Utah, USA - Crystal Geyser metaG 2015-03 | ecosystem: Environmental > Aquatic > Deep subsurface > Groundwater | place...
CTCACCTCCAAATGTCGACTTTGATCCTGAATAATTCGAGAAGATAGCAAATGAGATGTACCAAAAGAGTGAACTCGTGGATGGTTATGCTCCTTTTTGCAAACATATATTTGTCGAGAACTTTGCCAAAGTGCTCATGTCTATCGTTGAAATCACTCCTGAAAACTAAAAATTGCTCAAAACTGAATACTAAGCAAGAACTGAAAAATAGTTGCCTGTCTTGAAAAGATATTTCCCTAAGGATAAAGTCGAGCTGAGACCTGCAAAGTACATGGATTTGATTCTTTATTCTAAGGAGCAAATCCAGAAAGAATGCTAAGCTATGGGGAACGAAGATCCCAACAAAAATATCGCTTATGACTACGGCATCATCTCAGTCAAACCATCAGATGTCCCCTATGAAACACCCATGGATCCCATTACTATCATGCGAAATGCTCTCGGAAAGGAGGAAGGAGGTTCTGGCGTCAAGCTAGAGCGTGAAAAATACATGGAGAGTGTCAAGTATTGGACCAATAAAGCTTTTGCCAGATGATCTTGTGATTAAAGTAAAAGACTTCTTACATTGATATTAAGGCTCATCAATCAAAACTTAGGGTGGTCGATGCGGACATTCATTGGTTTGTATTCCATATGGGCTTTGAAAATGCCTGTTTTATTGTGACCTCGCTGCTCTTTGCCAACACTGTACAAAGGTTTAGAACGCTTGTCTGATCTGACTTGACTTCCGACTGAAGAAGTATTATCGTAAGTTTGATTCAGTTGCCACCTATTTTGGTGAGTGGGATCTCTAGGACCTTTGGGCATTGACCAATGAGGTTTGTTTTCGTTGATGCTTGTGTATGAGCTCTTCTCAGGATGATAAGAGCCAGGTCCTACAATTTAGGAAGTTGAGTTGAGTTGGATTAAAGGATCAAATCCTTTGACTGCTCGTCTGGCATATAAGCTGTACTGAGGATGGTTGGGAATCTATGGACGATGACCTGGGTAATATTCAGGTCCAGGGGTTTGCTTATACTTCTTCTGGTCTGGTGGAAACTGCATAAAAAACATTTTACTCTTGAATCTCCTCCAAAGCGAGTATTTCCGGCATTAATTCTTTTTGCTTTATCAGCTTCATTGATATCCAACTGAATTATAGCATTTTTACGTCAACATCTTTCCGAAAGTAGTGTTCGTATTTGGCTTTTGTGTCGAGAGTGTTTCTGGGGAAGGTTCCCATTTTCCATTATGGTCCTTTGTTATAGTTGAACTTGTCGTGAACATTGTAGTTAGGGCCTTTAGGTGTCTGTTTTCCAAAACAGTCGACAACTGCCATCTCTTTCGAGACATACTTCTTTGGCTCGGCATCTCTGGTGGATGTTCCAAAGGAGAAGTGCGGGGCTGAAGGTTTTTTGCTTTCCCTCATATCTCCAAAAGCCGAGTAAATTTCTGTATTGGAGAACTTGATCAGATCCTGATAGGTATAAACTTTCTTTTCCTCTTTCTCAGGTGATTTTTGTTCTGTCATTCGATTAATAAATTATGTAACTTTATAACACAATCACCATAACCCTTCTCTTGATAATCATCTCATATCTAGACTTCCAACAAGGTGTGTGAGAAAATATATATTTATTTTTAATAATGGGCGTTATTCCTTGAGATTGTTGTTGCGGTATATATTAATTACAATGTTGATCCTTTTTGAGACTGCTGCAGGATATGCTTTGTTCAGAGCTGACAAACCTAAAAAATTGGAGAAGGTTGAGAACCTCCAGAAGTATATCAACGATGTTGACGGATTGCGAAAATTGTAAGAGCCTGCCTTATCTCAGAGTTACCCTCGAAGATTTCTACAAGTTCAAAAGCACAGCTGATGCCTTCAAGTGCATCTCCAAACTCATGAAAGGAAAAATTCCCAAATCACTTTCCAAATTCCTCAGCAAAAACGTACTGGAAAAGGAAGTTCAATAAACTATCGCCATTGCTGACAAGAGACTCGGTAAAGCTCTCACTGAAGAGCTGGGTCTTTAGTGCAAACAAAACGAGAAGATTGATGAGTTGATGAGAGTCATCAGATTCAACATAGGCGGGCTACTCAATTGTAATAATCATATGATTTAGTGGAGGATGAGGAAGACTACAAAATGATGACATTGGGTGTGGCTCATGGTCTGTCCAGATACAAACTCAAATTCTCAGCTGAGAAGGTGGATATCATGATCATTCAAGCCGTCTCTCTACTTGACGAGCTTGACAAAGAAATCAATAACTACACCATGAGACTCAAGGAATGGTATGGTTGGCATTTCCCCGAACTCGCCAAGGTCGTCTCTGATAATCTGATCTACACCAAGGTTGTCAAGAGCATGGGTATGCGCCAAAAAGCTGCTGAACTCGATTTCTCAGGAATCTTGCCCGAGGATATTGAAAAAGATGTCAAGGATGCTGCTGAAATTTCTATGGGAACTGAGATCAGCGAAACTGATGAGAAATACATTGTCGCCCTCTGTGACCAGGTCCTTGAGTTGACTGACTACAGAGCTAACCTGTCAGAATACTTGAAGAATAGAATGCAAGCTTTGGCTCCTAATCTGACCACTGTTGTCGGCGAACTTGTTGGTGCTAGACTTATCAGTCATGCTGGCTCTCTGGTCAATCTTGCTAAATGCCCAGCCTCTACTGTTCAAATTTTGGGTGCTGAAAAGGCTCTCTTCAAAGCAATCAAGACCAGACACAATACCCCTAAATATGGTATAATTTATCAAGCTCAACTTATTGGCAACACTCCCTCTAAATTCAAAGGTAAACTCTCCCGCGCTCTGGCTGCTAAATGTTCACTTTGTGTCAGATGTGATGCTCTAGGTATAATTTTATATCTATTCAGGTGAAGCATAGAATGCTGAAATCGGTGCATAATGCAAGGAATACCTCGAAAAACGACTTAAATATTTGGAAAGCAACGAAGGCTTGAAGTAGACAAGAAAGCCAAACACACAAAAATTAGGCGGTGCTGGAGGTCAACAATACGGTCAACGCACTGAAATGCTAAAGCGCAGACACGATGATGACGAAGAGGCTCCTAGAAAACGGTTCGCTAGATGATCTATGTGTTTGAGGACTTTAGCTGATAGTTGATTAGTAAATTAAATAATAATGAGTATGTCTGAGAAGAAGTTGCGGAAAGTGACGGTGGAGTTGAATCCAATCGAGATGGTATGGTTACACAGTCAACATCTTTTCCAAAAGATAGAAGAGAGCAGCATCAGCAGTCAGAATGAGATTAAATTTTTCAAGAATAACAGCGGAGTCGAGATTCGTTTCCAAGGTAACTAAGGTGATTCCAACGACCTGTTAAAAGCTCGCTAAGAGTTGATGAAAATCATAAACAGTAATGAAATTAGATTGATCAGCACTTCCTTGCACAAAGATAACTACATCCGCATTTCGAAGTAAGCCCGTAAAGAATTTCCCAAGTCCTATATCATTTTCCTACACTACGAAACTTTCTAGAATTGCTGTCGAAAACTGCAAGATAAATTCAACATTACTTCAATCACACCTGAATTGGAACGTTTACGTAAAGCGAATCCTTACTTTTGCTTCCTAATTGCTTAGAAATAAAAAATAGACGATATTGAAAAATTCACCAAGCGTATCCTCAATTCATAAGTCTCATGTGCCTCTACTACCTTTTCGCATAAAAGATAAGCACCTCCTCTTAGTTTACAGTACAAGCGAGCCATGTCAGTCTCATCATTGAGAGGGTCATTTTCGGATCAGAACTAAGAGCAGTATAGAATTTCAGTCCACCAAAATCCAGTCGAATAGCAGCTGTTTTAGATGAGTGAATCAATTCTCTTAAACTTGCAGTCGAGTCAGCTTTAATCAGTACGTCAGAGAGGTCTATTTTAAGGATGTGCTATCAGGATTTAAAAACAAGAGGGAACCTATTCCTCCCTCCTGAAGAAACTGTACTACGCCAATAGATTACAACTGACAGCGAATCCCTACATGCAACCGATATATGCCTATCACATGGCTTAGAAGACTCCATATCATTGGTGCTTGACCTTGTTGACTGATCAAAAGTATAGAAATCTCAAGCAAATCGCCCGTAGTCAGTGGTTATCCAATTATAGAAACAAGTTAGAGCTATTGGTGAAGGTAGGTAAAGCTTTAGTGCTACTTCACAAAAATATGTAGACTTATTGTGGATTGAACTGGTAAACTGTTCTTTTAGACTCCAACAATAATGTATACTTGTCTGCCGTCATACAAAAATAGATCCTTCCTCATGTACTTCTATCTCCACACAGACCAACCCCTTCTTGTTCGATATAAGGAAGTACCTCATGCTGATTTATTGGCTCTTCACTGAGAACCAGATTAGTTACGAGATGTTGGTGTTCAAACAGTAGAAATAGTAGTATTTTTGTACATTGAGCCATAAATGCAAAAATCAGCTGATTAGGGAGTATCTCAACTAGGCCGATAAATTGTTCATAGGAGACCTGACGCTTGAGGAGTTTGTCATCAAGAGCTAGTAGTTAAAAGAGGGCTGATCATATAAACATCAATAAATAGTATCATGAAAGAGGATGCCCAGAAAGGAAGGTAGTTGTTAGATATTTGGCCGATAGGTGGTTGGAAATAATAGCATTTCTGTTCAGGTATTATAGATATTCTGACATATCATAAGGATATGCGTATAATTTGATAAATCTTGATCAACATGAGTGACATTCCCTACATCGATCAACTCCTCAAAGCCGAAAAAGATGCCACCGATATCATCTAAAAGGCCCAAAAATAAAGGTATAAACCCTCCATCACTTCCCACCCGGAAGTTTACCATCATTTTGTCATATTGATGTAGGCAGAGAAAACTCAAGGAAGCCAGAGAAGCAGCAGAACAGGAAGTGGCCAAGTATAGACGGTAAAAGTAAGCATAATTCGAAAAAATGAGAGCTGAGGTAAATTAGAGCCTACTCAGAAAACTGACAAGAAATTTGAGAGTCAGCTCGAAAAGGAGACCCAAGAAGAAATTTCAAGAATCCAGGAAGATTACGAGAAGAACAAGGACAAAGTTATCGATATGTTGGTGGCCAAGGTCCTCGAGGTCGACCTCAGTATTCCTAACTCCGTCAAGGAAAAATTCACCAAAAATAAATGATCTACCCCAAAAAATCAGGCTTAACCAACTCCTATCATGAATTGTATGACCATTCACCCCAATAGCAAAATGTCGGTATGAATGGGTTACATTTTTGTTGGGATTGAATAAATGTATAGGAATTTTCATAAGGGAATGATGAATCAGAATCTGGTGAGGATATCGTTGACAGTGATTCTAACTTATAGGTCTTGGTCTTCGCTCAAGGAGAGGATGTGCTTTTTGATCATTTCGCGAGTGTTTCCTTTGTCGAATCTGTGAGCAATATCTCTCTCAACTTTGACGCACACCTATCGAATGTTGGCCACTGGCTCATTGCAAGCTCCTATGATCAAATGTAGTGCCTTTTCTAGATATTGTTCGCCATGGATAGACATGCAGATCTCTCTCAAAGAGTAGATAGATGCTATCTTGAAGTGGAAGCAAGGATCTTTGGCGATGATGTCTGCTAATTTAGGAATGTAGCTGTTAATCCAGTTGACTCCATATACTTTGCATAGTTCAGCTACTCTTTCAATGGCTACACCTCTGATAGCTGATACTCTGTCTTTTAGATGATTCAAGAAAAGAGGTTCAAGGTATTTGGTCCAGAGATCATTGTTCTGCATTTAAATCAGTGTACCTGTGTTTTGATAGCGAGCTAGAGGATGTTCCTCATCAACTAGAGTCTGACTCTCCATTTGCCATCTTCAGCACAAGTTTTAAGGCCTGGATAAAGAGATGAAACATTTTCAGCACCAAGAACTTCAATGAACTTGACTGCAGCTTCAATACCACCCTTTCTGACTTCCTGGTTGTCATCCTTCATCAATTATTTGATAAGAGGTTGAACATTTTGATAAGCCTGATCTTTATGGACAGAGTGCAACATGTTTTTCAAAATACCACCAACATTGGCCCTGACAATCGAAAGAGGGTCTTTACCAAGAGCAGTAACTTGAGGCAGAAGATAGCTGATTCTCTCAGCAGAGACAGTCTTGACAAAATTGCTGAGTGACTTAACAGCTTCAATTTTGACATCAACTTCAGAATCTTTCAATAAATTGCTGAAGGTCTGAATCAAACTCATATCAGTGACTTCTTTTCCAAAATTGGAAGCAATCTCAGTGAAGTTCTTAGACAGGCACAATCTGACTCTCCATGATTTGTCCTCGGCTGCTTGGATGATAAGTGGCATGATGAAGGTTTTGTTCTAATCTCTGGTCAGAATTTTTGAAACTTCTTTGAAGCTTTCAGTGGCAAGTACTCGGATTTGATCCTGTTCATCAGTTGATCGATGCTTGAGAATACTGATAAGATCGCTAAGCACATATTCCTTTTCGTAGACCCTGCACATTTGTGATATTTTAGTGGCTGTCACTCTCTGCAAAAGCAACATTTCTTCGTTGGATATATCCGAGAACTTATGTCTGATTTTTTCCTTGTTAGGTCCAGCCCGAGGGTAAACATTGCACATGAGCAGAGTAGCGGAGACTCGGCATGTGAAATTAGTTTAGTTGCAAGCCAATCGCATAATCTAGATAAAGGCGGTCTTACGAGAGGAATGATATAGTTGTTGATATCGTTGTCAGAGTAGAGATCCAACAATTTTGTGATGGAATTGACTGCTCTTTATCGGACTACTGTCTCATCATGGGCACAGAGTTGTTCAAGATAAGTTAGGATGAATGTATGTTGGTTGCCGAGCATGGGGCTGCATTGATGGACATTTACGCAAGATTGGCATACTCTTCGGTAATGGCGAAGACAACCTAATCGTCTTCTTTTTTGCAGAGTTGGTCAAGATATGGTAGCAATGTGGTCTTGATGGCTTCGACGGGCATCAAGGTGGCAACTATTGGAACCTTATGGATGGTGTTTATTCTAGAGGCGAGGTCGTCAGTGTCCAATTCTTCCTTGAACAGTTCGAAGGGATTAAAATTTTACATAAGATCCAATTTAATATTAATTAATAATTTGAATTTATAAACACCTTCTGCTGTAGCTTAGACCTTTTCCTTCACAACCAGATATCTCTACATCTCTCAGGCCTCTTCAACCCTACTCATATCACTCTCATCCTCTTAAATAACCTCTTATGAACTATATTAATTCCCACTCAACTTAATATATGAAGTCTTATTTAAGTAGAGGTATTGCCAATGGTTCTAATGGATCATTCTTCGACGAAGGCAGTTCTGGCTCTTTCTGGTTTTTTGTAGGCGGGGTTTTTAATGTGAGGTTCGGGAGCCACGCCTTCCATGTATTCAGGGTCATAACTATCGTCATTTTCGACTTCCCAGACCTTCATGTGCCTCATTACATTGATGACCTCCAACTGTCCAACCATGTTGTCGATAAAAAGCTCAATAGTTTCCACACCCAAAAATTCTTACAAGGCTTCAACGTCAGGAGTTTCATCGACAATCTTCATGTAATACTTGGTCCTCTCTTCATTGAAAATACGGTAAATACAATCTTCAGGGAAGCCAATGCTGAGTTGCTCGAGGATATGATAGCAGATCTTCATTATTTTTGCACGAGGGAAGGGCTCCACTTCCATGAAGGCATAGCCTGCTTTAGAGTACAAGTACCAGAGTTAAGCTTGATTTTCTCCATAGGGACCTCGTATTTCTTCTTGTCATAGGGACGCAAGTGCACAGGTACTTCATTGCTCTTGTTATGTTCCATGATAGCGGAGCTACCAGTTTGAGTTATTGGCTTGTTAGCACAGAAGGTTCTGACTAATCCTCTACTCAATCGTCCCAGCATTATTATTTATATCAATCACCAAGGCTCATTATCATAGTCAATAGCACTAAACTCAATGGATAGGATAGATCAGAATATCTTCACCTTGACTTCAATTGGGCTGTCATCTCTCATGATCTCAAAGGTCAGCTAACCGTCAGATATGATGCAGATTCTCTTCAAAGATTCGACTTAGTTTATTTTATGACTGTTTGCTGAGATTATTTGATCACCCATCATTATGTCATTTTTCAGGGGTGAATTGGGAGCTATTCTTACCACTTGGATACCCTACTTGAATGGTTGAGCCTGAGCTGAAATTCCGAAGTGGATGTTGCTGTTTTGTTTGAGATATTTTAGTATTTTCGGTAAATTTTTCCATTAGATGATCCGGAGGAAGTCACTTTCAACGTCTCGGCCGATGTGGGTGACAATGCCTACAGGTTTACCACTTTTGATCACCAGACTGCCAATGTTCCCATGACCATCGACTATCCCAAATCCTGAATCTTGAGCCACTAAATATCCATTTTTGACACTCGGGTATTCCTTCTTTTTAAAGATCTGAACTTCTGCGATTTCAAATTTTTCATGGTTCTTAACATACTCCAAAGGCTGGATATTTTCCTAAATTCTCGATAGTTTACATTTAAATTATGCTCAATAAAGGTCAGATTTTCAAATTGTCCAACAACTTTAAAGTTTCCTTCTAATTTGCGATCACCAATATAATATTCGTACTTCTTCTGGGTAGGATATTTTTCATGGTGCTCCATTTAGTAACTGCATAACATTTGTGAGTACCTGACATAGACTAGGCAGTTCTATGCAAAGCAATAGGCTTATCCGATCAAGTTCCCCTATTTTTCGATCCTGATCACTCGATCTTGAATGTTCGAGATTGACCGACCAAAGTTCATATCTTCTCCTGAGCAGCACACTTAAGCAAAATGTTGTGTATATAGATGATGTAGTGTGAAGAAGGTCGGTAGAATTATCTTTCTTGTCATGTGAGGAAGGTTTCTTGTAAAGAGAGGTAGGAATGTTTTGACAGCTCGCATTGATATAATTGTAAGAGGTTAGTATAATTCTTGGCCTTGATTAATTTGTTAAGAAATGCTATGGGCTGTCCTTTAGTTTTATTTATTTTATGAAGGCAGTGCCAATCAACCAACAGCATTGTTTATAACCTGAAGTTGAGTCTCTCAAGAGTTACATTATTTCTCATAGTAAAAATCTCAAATCGGAACCTGTCTGCCTCCAATAACTAACAAAACCGGTCGAGTTTACTCATCACATGATTCCTCCAATCATCCACAAATCACAATAATTTTCCATCTTCACTCGCAGAAAATCAACAGAGTACAGCGGCTACAAGCAAAAAAACTTAGGAAGAAATAAATTGATATCTTTTTAAGGAGATAACAAAAAATCGGAAAAGTACAGACCCATGCGAAGTTATGAGATGAACATGAAGAACATGATGAAATTAAGGAAAAAGCGTAGTATTGAAGGTAGCTGCAGAATTTCGGTTCAGAAATAAGATCCTCACCTTTATATTTACAAAGAATGTAGCCCTGAGGACGATTCTATGGAGTTCAATAATATTGCAAAAAAACACCAAAGCAACCTGAATAAACTTCTCAAAAATGTCTTAACAAGGAATCAGGGCTATCCTAATCATATCAAAAGGCATCCAATCGTCATCACACATTGCGAGGAAAGCCCATCGTAACTAGAAAAAGGCCTGATCAGTAAAAAGTATTCACAGTTCCAAAAGTACGAACCTCAAAGTGATAGAGAAAAATGCTACACCCCGACTAGTGAACTCAACTAAAGCGGAATTCTTAGCAGAAGAAGTTTGAAAAGCAATGTACTCAAAGGAAAGAGAAAACAACTTGATCCAATCGTCACAGCAAATTCAGAATTAAGTAAAGCATCAGAATAATCCCAGGATTTGGAACTGTCTGGTTGGGAGCTACCGATTATTTCTGACGAAAAGAGAGGATCCCCTTTTCTTGGTGGTTTTTCAGAGAGACTGGACAATTTTTAGACAAAGCATTGATTTCTTTAAACTTAAGCATATTTAAACAAAGCTTCATGATCATTTATTGTTTCTTTCAATGTGTTTTTTGAAATTATTAAGGTAATAATTTGAATTCATGTTCAGACTGAAAGGCGAAGGAGAAATGGGCAAAGGTGTCAAATTTTTAGGAGAATTACTCCAAAACGAATGAAGTGCTGGCTCGTGAGGCATCATCTAGTGCTCTAAATCATGTACGAGGTCCTATACGTACTATCTGCCTTCAAGGAGGTAGTCTAGTTAATCTTTTTGCTCGAATCCATCAAAACTGATCGCATACTCCTCTTTGTTATAATGAAATAAGGATTCCCCAGAGTTATATAAGTGAACTTTGATGGGGGATTCAAGTGCTTATATATTGTGCATTCTTGGTGATTAGCAAGATTTATTGATGGGCTACAATGCTATATTTTATTCCCTTTTGACATGAGGAGTTTACTTTCTTTTTTTTGCTGTCAGGGAATTGTAGCGATTCTTAACGTTGTGCTCAGTTCTTTGAAAGAGTCCTCCTATCCGGGCCCATTTCTTACCTTCACGCTCGACTATTTCCAATAACTATAAGTCCTATTATTTCGTCCAATCACCTCTGAATCCAATCGTCAGTACCTTTTTTTGGAGGGGTCAAGATAATTGTGCCAGTGCTCTCGGCAATGCTTCGCAGATCTGAAATATTGCTAACCAGACTGCTCAAAAAGAGCTCTGGCCACTTAATTCCATGCAATATTGTCTATATCATACTAGATAGCTGCCTTCTTACTTTGTTGACGATTTAGCACAAGATCTAGTTTTCGGTCTGACTCCAATTTTTATTTTTGGTTGTTTTCTATAGAAGGAAGCGACGCGTTTCATATCTTAGAAATATCTATGTCTTTTTGTTAAAGATTTAATAAATAGAGGACCACTCTTAAGCTCCCTGTATAAATCTATTGTTACAAAATCCTTGATTTTGGTGTTTTTCTCTGAACTAACCACAATAAGGATCCAATTGAAGGCTCTCATTTCATGTTCGATCCAACTATCCTAAAAAGCATGCCTATTGGATTCGTATCTGTATTTTTTAAACAATACGCTTTGTTAAAACGTTCCTGGAGAAATCTTAACTGTCTGGGGGTCAATTATCCAGCAAGAGAAGTACATATATGGTTCTATTTGCATGCTGCTCTTAAATTGTCTTTCCATTTCTTCATACTTTCTAACCGGTTTATTAGTGGTTCCATCGTAACAATATAATTATACAAAGAAAATTAAGGGCTTTCTGATAACAACTACAGTTCCTTCTTAGATGAAATAAGAAATAAATTTCACATCTAACACTTTGACATTAGCAGGTGACATTTTAAGCTAAAATAGTTGTTTCTTCTTCAGAAACGGTAAAATTGTAAGAGCAAGATATTCTCTTAACCAAAGTGCTCATGTTATCATACAAACTTAAATTAGATCATTTGATCAAGTTCTATGTATTTTGGCTTCTTTATATTATTTGGCTTTGAGATTGTGGATAAATATCAGATCTAATTATAAGTTTCTTTTTTAGAAGAATGTAGAAAGAATTTGTCATCCGCTTCTATTCAAAATAAGGCAAGCAAATAAATATGGAAGTCAAGCAGAAAAATCAGCAAATTACCAAACGGAAAGTCAAAACCTGGAGCACCGATGAAGATAACCTCCTTCTTCATCTGTACAATTAACATCCAAAAAGGTGGGCAGAAATAGCTGCACTCATGAAAGATAGAAACGAAAATCAATGCCTTCATAGATACCGAAGGCTGTCTCAGCTGGGTAAAAATCACAAGATATGGTCATCTGATGAAGATGAGACTGTCAAAAAACTCATTAAAAAATATGGGAAAAACTGGAAACTTCTCTCTGAGATGCTTGGAACAAAAAATGGAAAACAAATCAGAGAAAGGTTCATTAACAAGCTTGACCCAAAGATCAAGAAAGAAGAATGGAGTGAAGAGGAAGATAGAAAAGTGTTGGAACTGTATAGCAAAATAGGAAGCAAATGGTCATAAATCAGCAAACATTTGGTGGGTAGACCTGAAAATAAGGTCAAAAATCGATTTTACTCCTTCATTCAAAAGAACTACGATATCAAGTTTAAGTAGCTGGAAAATATTGACCCTCAGGAAGGGAAATTCCAAGTTGAGGAAAAAACAGACAACAGAGTTCCAAATTTAATCATATCAGAAATCATATCTGAAAAGGAAGATTTTGGCATGAGATATGATTCAAAAAAATCATAGGAGAAAATCTTCTCAAAATTTCAAATACCTTCAATCAACTCCATATAATTTGACTTCAAAGATGCAAACATCATCAGCCAGAACATGTTAGAACCTCAAATGAGAGAATAAGACTGGAAATCAAACAAAGCCTACAATAGCATAATTGAGCTGAACAGTGAGCTATACTTCAAATATCACGTCTGAATGATTCAATTTATTGTCTATCCTTCAATAAATATTATTCAACGGTTCTACACAGAAATAGCACTTCACATATACACTTATTTATGGAGCCTTTGGAAAGAGTCATTTAATTGTGTGTATTTTATATATTAATCAACCATATGTCATCACGAGTCAGAAACCCTTAAGTCTATGTCAAAGGATACGGAAAGAACGTCACTAAAGACGATCTAAAAGACTGGTTCAGAGATTTTGGTAAAATTGTATGCATTCAATACAAGGGTCCATATGCATTCATTGTAAGGAATAGGATATCAAGGAATTTGAAGACTACTATGATGCTGAGTCAGCAGTGAAGGAAATGCATGATAAAAAAGTCTAAGGCTATCGACTCATTGTTGAGCCTTCAGGCAAAAGAAGAACAGGAGGCTTCCGATAGAGAAGTCACAGTAGAGACAGAGACAGAAGGAACAGACAAAGAAGAAGAAGGTAAAAAGTTAACTATTATAGTTATTCTTCATCAAGTTCATCAAGTTCATCTTCATCCAGTAGCTCTGGATCTTCATCATCTTCATCATCTGAATCTGGTAGCAAAAATGAAAAAAAAAGCAGAAGATGAGGTGAATTGATTCGATTACATATGCGAATATACGATAGGAAAAACTTTGGATTATTATCGATGATGGCGAGACTCAGTCGAATAGAGACGAGTAATAATTACGCGATGTCGAGTTTGAATGTCAATTCCCCGCGCATGTCCATTCTCATCTTATGCGCTTTAATGTTCAGTATTGACAGGTCTGAAGGCTTATAATCAGAACTTGCATTGTTTACATATAATAATATCATGAATAGCGAGTTCCCAGAATCGGCTGAAGGCCAACAGATGGAAGCTTCACATTTCTAAAGAATTCAGCCAGTTGATTTCTCTTTGACTCAATAGCAGTACCTCATCATACAGCATTATTTGCCCAAAAAGTACGCGCTAATTGATCACAAACACATCAAAAAGGGTGTCGTTGTCCCCTCTGCCCTTAAACTGGGTCCTGAGGATGTAAAACATTCCCAATTAAGACACAAAATTTATCTCGGCTCTCAGGGAATTTCGAGAATACAGAAGAGATATAAGGCCGCACGAAAAGAATCCGAATTAAGAAAGTTGACAAGTACCTTGAGGAGGAACCGCAAAAGCTTAGAAAGCAACAAGTAGCAGAGGTACCAGTTTAAGACGAATTTGCACAATGCCACTACATACTAAATCGCCTCAAGAACCACAAAAGTTCATTTCCCTTCCTCACCCCCGTCGATGAGAAACGAGACGGCATCGCAAACTATTACGACATAATCAAAGAACCGATGGATCTAGGCACAGTCGAAAACAATTTGAACAACGGCATATATAAAACACCAACTGAGTTCCATGCTCACATCAATAAAATATGGGAAAATGGCTACACGTTCAATTATAAAGGTTCATATGTGCATAAACTGACAGTATAAATGGAAAAATGTTACAAATCATTGCTAAATGGTGATGCATATAAAAAAGCTATGAAGAACGAGAAAAAAGCCAGACTTGATAAGTAGAAGAAATCATTTGGTGGTTAGAGTCGAGATTAAAGAAAGAAAGGATAATCATTCAACTCGAGTCAGTATTTTTACGATAGCGTCAATTAGTGATCAAGTGTATTGATTTTAGAACTGATTTTTAAGGTCTAACAAGAGAAGTAAGTAAAATAGACATTTTACTAGTTTAATTATTGTTAAAAGGTTTTTCAAGATATGATTTTAAATCAAATCAGACATGTTGATACCCAGAAATCTTGTTCTTACTTGATTGAACCTCTGTTGTTGAGCATCTCCTACCAAGATAGCATTATCATCTTATGCGGGGTTCAATTTTTATAATGGAGACTCTAGTATTCGAGTGTATTTATATCA
>Ga0100379_10003529_pt1 | contig 14188 bp, 20 predicted proteins | sample CryGeymeta201503_FD_80418 | JGI IMG/M metagenome (GOLD analysis project Ga0100379, IMG submission 80418) | Groundwater microbial communities from Crystal Geyser aquifers in Utah, USA - Crystal Geyser metaG 2015-03 | ecosystem: Environmental > Aquatic > Deep subsurface > Groundwater | place...
AGATAAAGTCTAATAATAATTTTAAAGAATTTTTGAAAAAAGCTCAAAAATATGAGAGTTTTAGTATGAGTATGAAAGGTAAAAAGGAAGGCAATTTTATTGATAAAAATGAAGAAAGTTTAAAATTCGTAAAGGAAAAAAATATTAATGAATTAAAAGATTTAAAACTTCAAATTAATGACGATAATCCATTTGATGTCATTTACAGAAATTTAGTTTTAGAAAAAGGAAAAGCACTGCATGACAAATTAATTAAATAAGTTACATTACAATTAAGATCTACTAAACTATGTTAATTTATTATTTATTATTCCAATTCTATTCATATAAGCTTATTAAACATTCTCAGCTCAATCATCAATATATTAATTAAACTAACTTAATATAACATATATTAATTTAATTACTTAATTACAAATATTAATTACTAGTAAATAATACAATATATTTATTTAATTTGAATACAATTAAAATTATTATTTAATGGTCCAATGTATGATTAGACTACAAAATCATGGAAAAAAGAATCATCCATACTGGTAAAATTCAACTTTAATAACAATATCTGCATAAAAGATGCATTAAAAAAGAATTAATAATTTACATCAAATTATTCATTACTTTTATTAACTTTTCATTAATCTTTATCATCTTAGGTGGATTGTCATACAAGGAAAAAATAAATGCATTAAAGGACGAATTATAGAACGTATAGGACTTTGGATTCCTCGTAGAACCAAAACTGTTGATAGATCCATTGTAATTAATAAAAAGAGAGCCTCGTACTGGTTAGCCTGCGGGGCTACTCCTACTAGTAAAGTTCATTACTTTTTAAGTCTTATTAATTTACTTCCACGAAAACCAATTCCTTTTGGCACAAAGACTTTATATGAGCGTCCTGAGAGAACTTATCCAATGGAGATATATCATAGACAACGTAGATGGGGCTTGGATACCCCATCTATTGCAGATAATATGTTTGATAATAAAGTAAATGAGATACAAAATATAGTTAAAAACGGTATGGAAACAAATGAAGAAGCAATGTCACAGTAAAATATTAATAGTAATCATAAAATAGAATTTATGCTAAAAATCGACAGCCTAACACAGTTATCGACACAGACTGCGATACCGATAACATTAACAGTGATGATGAAGACTTCTTTTCTAGAAAAAGAAACTTCGAAGTCTTATCAAAAAAACTAAATAAATATTTAGATACAAAAATGAAACTTTATAAAGGAAACGATCTTCAATATAACACCTATGTAAGAAAAATAGAAAAGTTGACTAAAGGAGCTAATTTAGATATCGAAGGCTTTAGAGACTTTATGAAGAATATAAATAAATTAAATGACTCAAAGTCAGAAAATATGAAAAGTATATATTATTATTTATATATAAATAATTTAATATTTTATAGAAATTACTACACGATTACTTGAAGATTTTAAGCAAAATGAAAAACAATTCAAAAACTTTAATAGTCTTGTAAACAATTCTGAATTTTCTTATAATGAAATATTAAAAGATGATGTCAAGGAGTTTAATGATTGTATTACTAGCAGATTCAACAAAAAAATTAAAAAACTATTCGTAATTAAAAACGAAGAGGACTTACAAAAAGCTTCATTAATAGAACTAAACTTATTATTACAAATACAGAAAATAAAGTCTATCAGAAATCAATTTATGTCAACAAATATAGTTGATTCATTAACATCAAATAAAGAGCAAAACCAAATTTATGAATCTTTTATAAAAGAAACTGACAACAAAATATATGATTACGAAGAGCTTACTAAAGGAAGTCCAGAAGTATTAGAAGTATTCAGAAGACATGAAAATAAGTCTTATGAAGATAATCTATTTTATGAATTAAATAAACAGATTCTTAAAAATGATTGTATATCTAAAAATGAAACTTTGTTCTCTTGTGATTTTAATGGAAATAAGTTGAAGGAAAATGAAATTGAAAGAAATATTTACCTTATCAATTCAAAAATACTCGAAGAGGAAATCGAAAAATCAATAAAGAAAAACTCTGCCTCTTTTGAGCCAAACAAAGAATATCAAGAAACAAAATCAACCAAATTAAGCAAACACATTGAAGAAACAAAAACAAAAAAAGCAGAAACGAACGAAAAAATATTACAAGCACTAGAAAAAAAAGAAAATTTACAAGAAGACATTAAATTAATTTATGATGATGTTGAAATAACTAAATTATTAGAAGAAACAGAGAATATCCTAAAAAATAATGTAGACCAGTTAAGTACCGAGGACATTTTAGGGCCAACCCACGACTATATCGATACTAGTAGAGTAATGGGGCAGAAAACAAAAAAGCAGTTAGAACATGGTAAATATTGGTTAAATTAGTTATACTAATATTAATATTATTATTTTAGAGAAAATAAATGAGGAACTTACTAAGGAAGAAGGAGAATACAGAGCATTATTTACAAAGATATTAGATGAATATAAGAAGAATAAAAGTAATAAAGTAGCAGAGGGTAAACTAGCTGAAGCTAAAGAAATAGGTATGTTTAATATAAAGTTTGTGTTATTCATATATAAAGGAGAATGTTAATTTACCAGATTATCAATTTATATAACTATTATTAAAACTCATATTTACTATGACATTAGACCCAAAAGAGAAGGAAATACGTACTTTCATCGAAAAAATCGACAACGGAGCTTTCCTCAACAAAGACTACACCAAAGATGAATACGAAATCGAACGAGAAATGGCTCTTAAAAAGTTTGAACTTGTCCTAAGACAAAAAAAACTATTGAAAAGACTAAGAAAAAAGCACTTAAATCACGTTCCTGGAAGACCTAAGGATGACTATCGTCCACATCTTAAGGAAAAACACGGTAAAAAATATATAGAAAAACCACCTGTTGACGCTGATGAAATATTCAAAGAAAGACTAGACATCGCAAGAGGCTTAAAAGAAATTCAAATTTATGAAAATGAAAAATTAAAGAAGAGAGTCCCAGACAACGTAAAAGAAGATATGAAAGCTAGATTAAAAGAAAGATTTGGAACATTTAAATTAGCATTATATCCAGATGGATTTAGACATTTAGAAGATGTTAATACTTATATTAGAGTGTTTCCTGACAGGAATATGAATGATTATATGGCTGAAAGTAAGAAATAATTATGAATATTATTAACAACTAATAACTTAATAAATCATTATATGAATCAATAACTAAATGATAATTTTTAGTTCATAGCTTGTGTGACTACGAAACATTCCAAAAACTTTACTTTGGACAATTTGAACAAATAAAAAAAATTGCTTTACTAGGACTAGAATTCGAAGAAGTTGATCATCTATTTGAGAAGTATCATACCTATCTTAAATTCCTTAATGTAAGTTATATTAATTTAATTTCTATTATTCTTTCTTAATTCAATTAACCAACCTTAATTTAACTAAACTTAACTTAGCCTAAAAACTCTTCTCAATTACAAAAAATGTTTAAAGATATACTACAAAACTTCAACTCAAAGGGAGTAAAACTTACCAAATTTGAAATGATTGAATATATGTCTGTATTCACTAGAGAATTTAACGGCAATGACTACGTTAAAAGTGTTCATAAGACTTTCGGTGTTGACTTAGACTTATCTGATAGTTATAGTAATGATTATTATGTTCCAAGTAAATTCAATAACCATATTCCATTCCCTGATTTAATCAATAATAATGAAATTAAGTTGAATAAGTTGTCTCCTTTTATGCCGATTAATCCAATTAAAGGTAAGTTTAGATTAATTTATGTTTAATGTTTATAATATATTAATTATTATAGCGAGTCCTTTTGTGTTCCCTCATATATTAAAGAAAAGAGTTGATTTTCCAGATAGATATAAGAAAAGGTTTAATATGCATGGGAAAAGATTTAGTACTTTGATAAGACCAACCAACATGACCGGTTCAAGTTTAACTTGGGGAGGAGTTACTAGTTATTTATAGACAATGGTCAAGAAAAATATTTGCTTAGTCTTCATAAATTGAATTAATCAAATAATAAATAAGATAATAAGATAAAGATAATTAGATATTATTTAAATTGAAAACTAATATTATTAACTTTTTATATAAATCTCTTATATATTTTTATAAATAATATGTTATGTAAAATTAAATTAATATTAATATTATTGTTACTTATTAATTCTACTTCTTAATTCCTACATCTGTTTCACATTGTAGTAATCTATTATCTAAATTTGTAAAACATTGCTGAGCTTTTGTTTTATCATTTATAAGCATATTAATTTGTTGATTAAAATATTCAGTTTCGTTATCATCGCTTTGTTTTAATTTTTTAACGTCACGATCGATGGCAATTAAATCATCACAAATTAATTTTAATACTTCATCTAGTTTCTTTTTATTTCTATACTCCATTGTATTTATTTGAGTTTTAATTTTAATTTCCTTTTTCTGGACATTAATAAGTTCTCTTTTTATTTCTGTAACGGTATCCTCTAATTTGTGTATTTGATTTACAATTGGAATTAATTGTTTTTTATTAGTATTACTCTGATATTCATTTGTTGTTACACCAATTTTTCCTGTGTTATTCATGTCAATATTTTCCTCGGTGAATTCTTCATCCATTATAGTTTTATTAATTTATTAAATATAAGTAAATAAGTTATATAAATTGCTATAAAATTAATAACATTATTAATTACTAATTTCTTTCTTATATAATATATAACATATAAAATATTAACCTAAACCATAATATATCCTTCATAATCTCTTATCTCATATATTTAACTCTAATCTCTTATCTATCCGTTTATCCATTTTACTTCAAGATCAATAAATCAATTAAGCGATTAAGCGATTAAAAAACCTTCAACCCAATCAATCGCCTAACCTCATACCACCTCCTATTCCTACTTCCTACCTATCATCTCGCAAACTTTCAGCTTGTATGCTCATAGTCAAACTTTCCGGAAGAAAAGTATATGAAAAGTTAATCAGCCGAAAAATCTTAAATATCACTTTAAATATATAAAATAATGAGAAATAGAACAAAAACAAAGGAGAGAATATTTTGAGTATGACAACTATAAAGATATTACTATCGTAATTGATAAATATCATCGGTAAGTAAATCAGAAAAGCAAGAAAGTAAGAAAGTATTATCCGAATAATAGAAATAACAAAATTTGTGTAGTTCCATTGAGTTATATCGTTTAAGCATAAACTTAGTCTGTAATTGTCGGAGCTTGAGCCAGTGTTGTCTTCGATTTCTGTGTTGAAATTAAAGTCTTTCCAGTTTTTTTCGTGTGAGTTAAACATAAAAATGTATTCGAGTTTAATACCAAAAATGGCAGCGACGATAGTTATTGAGTATAGTATTTCGATGAAAGAGTCTTCGTGAAGTTTTAAAACGTTTGGTGTGTCGCTGCATTTTACATTAATATTTTGCAAATAATCAATAGATTCAAACTTTCTCAGATTAAACAACAAAATTCCAGCAACTAATATAACTAAATATATGACAACATTCCAAATAGCATATTTATTTATATAATTCAAAAACTGAGTATGATTATAAATATCCACTTCCAATATATAAAACACAAGAAAGTAAACTGATATCCCCAAAATAAATCCAAATATAATTTGATTAATACTATGAATACCTGTAAGAATACAACAAAACAGCATAATAATTATACATAATAAACATACTATAAATAAGATAAATTTTGTCTTTATATACTCCTTCATTAAAATACTTTCTTTAAAGATTAGCTTCCAAAAAGTTAATAAAAAGCTTGTAAGTACTAACGGGGTCCCACCTGGGTTCCCCCAACCAGCTTCGCAGACTACTGCTGTTATGTCTTTTGAATCGTAGACTGAATCAAAGAAAGGGCGGGGGTCTACATAAATCATTTTGAGAATTGCTGAGATACCCCAACTAAAATGTAGAACTGATATTAATACAAATGTTTTGTAGATATTGCAGAAGTTGTAAACTAAAACTAGTGTGAAAACTAAAACTGGGTAGTATTCCATTAACTTAATCAACTTCAAGAATTTAATAAAATTCTCATTAGCATTTCTCTGAAAATATATAATATAATTAACACCAGCTTCATATAACGGCTGCCTCCAAAATAACTCAGTTACAAAGATTAATATTAAAAAACATACAAACCCTATAATTTGAAACAACTTCGCTGGCTTAAGTTTAAACTTTTTAAGTTTCCCAGATGTTTTCATTTTCATTTTTATTCTTAATTACAGTCTATATAATTAAATTATATTATACAACCAATACAACTAATATTTAATTTATTTTTATATTTTATATTTTTAATTTAACGTAAGTAAAATGCTGAATGATGAAGATCTATTCAGACAAAAAGGAGAATGTCTCGATGACTATGTAAACTGTTTTATGTCCTATTTTGTTGATTATTACAATATGGACAACCTTTTAAAATATTGTTTGAAATGCAAGTTAGATAATATTCTTCTACGTCCCACACTATGGAAAATATTCTTAAACTATCTTTCAGATGAAATAAACTTTACAATTTGGTTAGAGAAAACTAAGTCGAAAAGAGATGCTTTTAAGAAGATAAGTGGAAAGTATTTTAGTGCTAGGAAGATATCTGGTGATCCATTAGGAGGTGGTACGACTGAGGTAAATTTAAATTTTATAATAAAGCAAGAACTGGAACCTTTTCTACGACGACAAAGAACTAAAGAAAATAATCTCACTAGATATTAACAGAACTTACCAAGAACTAAAATTATTTCAAGATAACACAACAAAAGAACATCTTACAAACTTACTATTTATATGGTCAAGAGAAAATGACGATATCTCCTACAAACAAGGAATGAACGAAATTTTAGCAGTTTTATACATATGCTTATATAAACATTATTTTAAGAGCGATAAGAAAATATCATACAATGATCTTTATAAGAAATCGAAATCAATTAAGGTCGAAAGCCAAGATTATAAAGCTTTTATTAAGGAATTATATTTATATTTACATGATTTTAATGATATTCAAGCTGATTTATATTTTTTATTTGATGAAGTAATGAGAAGAGGTATGAAAGACTTATATAACAATTTAAACTCCGGAAAGAATAAAAAAACAAAGGAAGAACAAGTAAAAGAAGATCAAGTAAGTTAAATACTTATTTAATTCTTATAAATATTTATAGAAAATGAAAGACTTGTTTAACTTCCAATGGGATTTTGATACTAAATTTCACTATGCTACTAATGAAGCTAGTAAACTTCCATTATTGAAAAGATGCAATAAGATTACTAGAGAATACCTTAAAGTCTTAGAGCCGAATTTATTTAGTCATTTATTGTATGTAGATTTAGACTGCTTTATCTTTCTTCAGTAAAATTTTATTTTAATTCTAAATAACATATAACATTTATTAACCATAAATTAACATATTAGGCGATGGCTAAAATGCATGTTTAATCGAGAATACTCTCCAAGAGAAACTTTATCTCTTTGGGATGCTATCTTCGCTAACGATTACAAAAACTATACTATATTCGCAAACGATTATAAAAATTCCAAAAGTTCAAAAAGTTCAAAAACTTTAAACAATTTGTCAGGCAACACAGACACTAATACTAACAATACAAATAATGAAAAGTCATCTGAAAAGCCTTCAATTAGTACAGCTAATATTCAAAACTTAGACTTAATAGATTTTATATGTGTAGCAATGATAATAAATGTAAAGGAAAAACGTAAGTAATATTATAAATTATAATATTTTATATTAAAATAGTACATGAAAAGGATCAGAACGAATGTTTCAAAGTATTTTTTAAATATCCGATGACTCCTCCTAATGTAATTGTAGAAATAGCAACTCAGTTAAGGAGTAAGTTAATATAAATAATTCTTATTAGACAAGATTAATATAACTGAAGAAGAAGATCTCAAAGTTCAAAATAATAAAAAGAATCCTAATAAAAAAGAAGACGCATTGATACTTTTAAAAAATATATCTTTGCATACTATACATGAGGCCATTGAGAATGATGTTAACAATTTACGACTGAGTGCAATGAGTTCAGACTCACATTCTAATTTGAGATTTTCGAATGGAATAAAACAAAATAATACTTATAACAACAATAACCAAGTTAATGAAAATGAAACAAATTCTAATAGAGTTTCACTTATTGATAATAAAGACATAAAAGTTAATAAAGACAGTAAAAGTACTGAGATTATTTTTGGAGAAAAAGATACTATTGAAGACGTAAACTTTGAAGAAAACCCTGAAATGGTTTTAAAATCTCTTAATATGCTCCAACAAAAGTATCAAGATAAATTTGAACCAGCTGATTCAGAACTATTCTCGAAATTAATTCAATTTATAGAAAAAAATTATGATGATTCTTAATGAAAAAGACACACAATCACACAATTAGTTGAATTGTATTTTTTCAATTAATACGGCTTATATATATTTTAAAATTAAACATTATGTATTGATGCAATTTAATTCTATAATGATAATATTTATAATTATTTATATTTGAATTATACGATATATTATTTTTAAAACATTTATATTAATTAATACTACATTATTATCTAATTAACTTTGACTATATCTTACATTCACTTAAATCTATATCAACATTCACATGATTATAAATACTATTCAAATTGAACGCAACAAAATACACAATTGAATAATTAACAAACATTGAAAACAAACGTACATTTCTATTTTTAATTAATAAATATCTATTATAGTGATATCTACTCAACAAAATTGTTATTATTAATGTTGACATAGTAACAATTGGAAAATTAATAGGATTAAGATCGTATATAGTTAAGTTCTTAAAATTCCACTTTTTTAATAGTTCAAGTTTCTCATTTAAGATAGATAGCCTTCGTTTAACTATTAAATCAGGTAGTTTTTGTTTTACTTGTGTAGCTAGATTAGAATTGTTGTAATTAGTTTCTATAATATTGAGCTTTGGTGTGTTGTTTGAATTTCTGTAGTTATTTGTGTTCATATCGTTGTTTGTGTTATTTTGCTCCATAATGGAATTAAATAATAATTTGTTAAGTATTTTAGTTTAAGTAATTAAAATTAATGATGTGTTTAATTTAATTATTGTTTATAATTTAAATTTATTTTCAAATATTATTTTATTATTTAACTTTAATTAACAATTTACAATAATGAAAATCACCGAAGAAACAAACGAAACCAACGTAACAGGCAAGTTTGAATTCACAACTCTAGGAGATGCAACCTACTTCAAAAATATATTTCAAAAAGAAAACATGCAATTACTAGAAAAATGGGGAATATCACAAAATACAGAGATGTTTAAAATGCGTTTTAACTTAGGGTTCGATTTAAAAGACTTAGATAAGTTTGTCCTTGACTTATTAAATGACACTAACTTCAGGAATACCTTTTCGCAGATAAGTCTTATCAATATACCTGATAATGAAAAATTTATAAAGAACTTTACTTTTAAGAAGATATCATGTAAAGCTTCGAATTTAGATATATTAGATGTTATATATGATAGTAAAATTGTAAATAAGGATACAGGTAATATTGTTTTTGAAGTGTTTTAATTTTAATATTAATGTAGGGTATATACTTAAGGACTTTGAACAAAAAGCAGACGATATCTTAATACCAGATAAACTCAAAGAAGCTCTAGTTATGGAAGAATCTGAATACTATCCTGCTTTTAGTGATGAATGTAGAAACGAATTTCTATTTCATGTTTTTAAAAGAATTGTATTAGGAGGAAGTTTATGTCAATGGGAAGATTATGTAACAGAATATTTTCGAATGACTAAACTATTTTATAAAGGTAATATAACTATATAACATAATTAGATTTGGTTGCTGCCCAAATGGACCCACAAACTAAAGAAATAAAAATAAGATCAATCGTAATTGAAGTACTTACAATTGAGAAGCAAGATTTATTCCAAGTGAAAAATCATCCTCAAAATTTCTTTTATATTATAATAGATCCTTATCAAAGACATGTTAATATCTGGTTTCATAAGTGGGTTCCTTATTGGTAGTTTGTTGTAAATGGAGCTTGATGGTTGTTACATAATCAGACAATAACAATATATACAATTATTAGACAATAAATGATAATGAAAAGTATTATGAAAAGAAAATGAATACTGAAAATAAAACATAAACTATAAGCTATAATTAATTAATAAAAATGGTTAATGAAAACATTATCTTCATTACATAACTTTATCTAATATTTCTTTAATTTATACTATTTATAAACAGTCAGTTATAATTATTTATCTTATAATTTACCACATATAAATTTATTATTCCATATTATATAACTCTACAATTATAATTAAAATTCCGAATTATATTATATGAAAGTAATGAATTATTACGAATTATAAATATAATGGGGAAAAAGCAATCAAAAACAAACAATCCAGACACTAAAGACAACAAAGACAATAAAGATAATAATACTAAAGCTAAATTAACTAAAGACGTTAACAATAACGACATAGATGACCATTCTCACTCAGCTATTAATAGAAATCAATTTAAATTTGAATATGTAATAGGTAAAGGAGGATTCGGTAAAGTTTGGAAAGTGTTTATGGGTAAATCAAAAAAGGTATATGCTTTAAAAGAAATGTCTAAAGCGAAAATAATAGATAAGAAATGTCAAGACTCCATTATATTTGAACAAAAATTATTAGCGAAGATTCGGCATCCATTTATAGTTAATATGGAGTATGCGTTTCAAGATCAGGATAATTTATATCTAGTTTTAGATTATTTATCTGGAGGAGACTTAAGATATCACATATCAAGGTTTAAAAAGTTTACAGAGAATCAAACGAAGTTCTTTGTTGCTTGTTTGTTGTTGGCTTTGGAGTATATACATAATAATAATATAATTCACCGAGACTTAAAACCAGAGAATTTAGTTTTAGATAATAAAGGTTATTTACGACTTACCGATTTTGGAATTGCTAATATTTATTTGAAAGAAAACTATTTTGAAAACAGCGGAACCCCTGGATACATGGCGCCGGAAGTGATGGCTACTCAAAATCATACTATTGCCATCGATTATTTTGCAGTAGGTGTAATAGCATATGAATTTATGAACGGCGTAAGGCCTTATGTAGGGAAGAACAGAAAAGAAATTAAAGACAAAATGTTTGGGAAACAAGTACAAATGAAAAATAACGAAGTTCCAAAAGGATGGAGTGTAGAATCAGTAGACTTTATCAATAAATTACTTCAAAGGAACCCCGCTAATCGGCTAGGACTCCGAGGCCCCATGGAGGTAAAATGTCATCCTTGGATTGCTAACTTTCCCTGGAAGGATTTATATAATAAAGAAATAGAAGCTTATTTTTTACTTGCTGATACAGAGAATTTTGATTCTAGACATTGTAATAAAGTTGAAAATATAGGATTGAAAACACAGGAGCGGTATCAAAAAATTATAAATGATAAAAAGGATAAAATTCTTTTTAAAGACTACTTCTTTACTATTGATGAAAAAAGATTATATTTCCAAAAATACGAGGAAGTACATTTAAAAAATGAAACAAACATGAATATGAATATAAATCGCAATAATAAAATAAAATTCAATAAAAATTCAAATAATGCTTCATTAGCCTTAAATAAACAATACAAACTTACAGAAAATATAGATTTTTCAAGTAATATAGTAAGCGATTATAATCTTGATAATATAAATCTGACATATGAGACACAGAATACACATATAGTTTTTGACTTTCAAAATAACAATGTTGTCGAAATTGATGAGTATGAAGAAATAAACTATTAATTAATATAAATAAGTATGTATGTGTTAATTAATAATAAATATGTTTTCATATTATAAAGTTACTTAGTAAATAATATATTCATAATATAAAGTAATATTAATAATAAAGTAATATTATTACAATAAATTATATATATTATTCAAATGACATTTATTTCACTTAATATTTTCCTCTATTATTTTAAAAGCTAAATTATTCATTACAAAATTTTTATAATATTATAAAATGAATCCTTCACAAAACTCCTTGCAGCAAACACCGAACATGGAAGAGGTCAAGATCGAGACTGAACCTCTAACTCTAACACCTTTAGAAGATCAAATTGCATTCCTAAAAGACATGAAGAGCCAGAAGTATAAGGACTTCACTCTTTCTGACTCCTCCGATAAATCTAAAAAGTTCCATAAGGCGGTATTAGCCTCTTCAAATTTAAAAAGATAGTTGATATCCTCGATGAGAAGTCCGAGCTTAAGCTATGGTTCGACATAAACGAAAAAGTAATGAATTCAATCGAGACGTATATATACAAAGATGCAGAATATTCATCAGTCAACTTTGAAAATATATTCAACTTATTCAAGTGTGCTATGGCTTTAGAAAATGAAAAGCTTATTGGATTAATAATAACCTATCTTACTTTAGACGAAAACAAACTCAAGACTCTTTTTAGCGACAACAAACCCTTCGAATACTTTGTCTACCTAATTTTTGACTTCTGGCAATTTTTAGAATTCTCTATTAGGAATAACTATATTAACAAAAATAACCTTTCAGAACTTGCCTACACTTTAGTAAGCACAATTATTAATAATATCTTTGAGTTTTTAATCTCAGAAGACAGCTTTAAGTCATTCTTGAATAGTCTAGGTTCTATATGCCAATGTTACCCCACAAATGTAGATTATATCACCGAAGTCCTTGATAAAATAACAACTCTATTAGTATCATTACCGAACTCAAAACTGTCAATAGAAAACAAAATAGCCTATTTCGAACTAGCAGTTAAGCACATGAATCTTAATACACCTGATGATAAAAAAAACTATTTACAATCCCACTTCAATATTTTTATTCTTGGGGAAAAACCGACCTTTAACGATTCACAAACCTATGAGAAATACCTAAATGCATTTAAGATAAATGATGAAGCTTTGATTAAGAAAATCAACAAAAATATTATACTTCAAGGATATTCGTTGACTAATGACCTTAATACTGACTTTATTAAAGTTAAGGGTGAATTAAGGGAGCTAAGCGAAAGCAATAAATCTTTACAAAATGAAAACTCAATTTTAAAAGATCAATTACAAATAAGTGATCAAAAAATCAATGAATTAGAAATAAAAATCGAAAACATGAACAAAGAATACCAAAAGCAAAATGAAAAAAATAAAAAGATAATAAATGATTTAGAATTTAATCTAACTGAAAGTATTAATACAATGAAAGAAGAACTTAACTTAAAATTTCAAAATCTTTCTAATGAAAGCATTTTAAAAACTAATAATGTTGATATAAAGTATCAAAATTTAATCAATGAGAATACAATGGATATCTTAGATAAAATCAAGAAAAACTTGGATAATATTGATGCATTAACTTTAGAATGGAGAACTGATATAGTTAATATGGATGGCACTTCACCACAATGTAGTAGTTATGGCTCTCATAACTTTAGAGATCTTAAATCAACAGACTTAAATGGTGGTGGAATATGTGTTACTAGTCCTTAAGCTATAATCCTCGAGCTCAACTTTGAACATGAATTTAATTCAATTCAAGTAGGAGGTTGTAGCCCATGGTATCCAACTACTGGTGCCAACGCAAAAATATTTACATCTAAAGATAAAACCACTTGGACTGAAGTCGGTTCTCTTCCTTCAGACTTCGGAAACAAAATCTCAACTGTTAGTCTTACCAAGACAACATCTAAATTTATAAAATTTCAACATGATAGGATTCTAGGACTTGGACATCTAAAGATAATAAAAAGTTAAATAGATTAAGTATTAGATAGCTAGCTTAAATCAACTTCTATTATTATAAGATTATTAATTTTCTTCTTTATTACTAAGTATTATTTTTGTTTTGATTAATATTATAATATAATATAATATTATTTTATTGTTATATGATTATATTATATTGTTATATTGTAATATTTTGATTTATAAAGAGTTAGTTATTAACTTTTGTTTTTTATTTAACTAATTTAAGGGGATTGGGGATTGGGGATTGGGGATTGGGCCAATCCCCAATCCCCAATCCCCAATCCCCTTA
>Ga0100379_10003531_pt1 | contig 14180 bp, 9 predicted proteins | sample CryGeymeta201503_FD_80418 | JGI IMG/M metagenome (GOLD analysis project Ga0100379, IMG submission 80418) | Groundwater microbial communities from Crystal Geyser aquifers in Utah, USA - Crystal Geyser metaG 2015-03 | ecosystem: Environmental > Aquatic > Deep subsurface > Groundwater | place: USA...
CCCACGCGCCCCCCCCTTCCCTTTTAATTGATTAAATTCTTACTCTCAACAACAACAACAACAACAACAACAACAACAACAACAACAAGAACAACAAGAACAACAAGAACAACACCAAAAAACAGATAGAGAAAGAGAAGTCCCTGCTTCTCTTTTTTGTTGAGAAAATCTTAGCATCGGCTGTCTGCTTAGCGTCCTATGCTCGCACATCGTGGGCATTCTTGCCTGTGCGTGTGGTCTTGTGATTCTTGTTTTCGCCTGCCACCGACCATCCTCCACCCCCCCCCAATCCGCACATCGACCCTTCCACTATTCAAATACTACCTTTTCTGGCGCACTGAAGGCACATCATGGCAGCCCGCAATTTTTGGTCCTTGGTCATGCTCGCCGGCAATGTGCTCTTGTTTATTCTCGTGGCCCTTACGGCATGGAATATGACACATATGCATTACGTGCACACTTACTATTTGCCAGCTACATCCCCCGGCGTACTCACGGACCACAGCGTGGAAGACCCGTTCTGGTGGTTTACACAGGGTGTTCTTGGCTTGCGTCTTCTCTTTCTCGTGGCAAGCGTGCAACGGCTAACTAAGCCACCGAACCGCACCTATTTTTGGATCCATCTCATCGTGCTCATCCTCGCTCTTGCCCTTGATATCATCTATTTTATCTGGCATTTCTTTGAAATTGATGACTGCAATACCGCAGCCGGCCCGCTTAACTTTAACCGCTGCAGCGACGACCGTTGGTGCTGCGTCTTTGCGCAGGCACCCCCTGATCCCTATTGTCCCGTGCTCCTCGCGCCGTGCAGTCCCGCCGTGGGACCCGCCGATCTCATCTGGAACGCCCGTTTCCTCTGGAGTTTTGCGTTGACTATTGCCGCATTTGTTCTCTACCTCGTCCATCTGATTGCCACCCTCTTCCTCGGCACAGGCGCTGCCGCCATGGGGGACCCGCGCTGCGTCGAGGACGAGAAGGAGCGCAAGTGTGTGGTAGACGTCGCAGAAATGACACCACTGGCCAACGAAGACACCGATTTTGTAGAGGGTCGTATCGGACTCCGTGCATTCAAACCAGAGCCTACCCGCCAGCGTCGTGCCATCTTTGGTGGTGGTGGCTACACTACCATGGTCTAAAACCACACTTCCCCCCCCCCCTCCTCCTCCTCCTCCTCCTTTCACACCATAGTGAATGCATGCACACACCACCACCACCATTCACCACCACACGCAGCATGACCGTCATAAATTTAAAAAAAGCACGGTAAATTTAAAAAAAGATGAGAGGAGCGAAGAGTGTTGGCGGAGTGACAGATAGATGGGAATAGTTGTGAAAAATACAGACATTTCCATATAGATAAGTATTGCAGCATGGGTGGATAATACATTACTACTTACCACCAACTCAATTTGCGTGTACACCGACCACCTACTCGTTCCGCACCAACGCCCCCCCCCTGACCCATCCCTAGCTTAGTGTATTGGTACACCGAAGGACATGTCAACACTGGTGCTTGGTAAAGGTTTTGTATCTGTTGACGACCGTTATAACGGTCGTGGTGCTGCTGATGATGATGATGATGATGATGATGAGGCCACTGTGACTGGTGATGAGGAAGCATTGTTGTCAGCCGAAGAACGTCAGGCATACGATCAGGCAATGATGGGAGGACCCGAGGTCTACGTGGTCCGCGATGAGGCCGGTGAAGTGATTGGCATCTATGACGGCAAGAGTGGCCGTATGATGACCTTCTCCGAGATGGCGATGGAAGCACGTCCTCTCGAAGCCACCGCCACCACCCCAAAAATAGCCGATAACGAAGAAGAAGATGAAGAAGAAGAAGAAGATGAAGAGGACAAAGATGACGAGGATGAGGAGGACGGCGAAATGGTTGGTACCGCGTTTCGCCTCGTCCACGAGGAACCTATGTTGCGCGGGCTCGCCCTCTACCACGTGGGTGGCGATGATGCCGATGGAAACAATGTGACCTCTCCCATTGACCTGGACCAGCTCAGCGACACCGATCTCGAGGAGATGGCCTACGACGCCATGGTGGACCATCGTCTGTGTGCCCATTGTGGTGTCGAGCCTGCCGTCATGGCCTGCATTGGATGCGAGGCGCGTGGCTACTGCGGCGAGACGTGCATGAAGGACAATTGGCACTGGCACAAGGGCGAATGTGACACCAAGGAGCGCTGTGGTCAGTGCGGTGATAAAGCACAGGTCCTTTGTGGTAACTGCTTTGACGTTGGATACTGCAGTCAAGGCTGTGCGGACAAGGACTTTGTCTGGCACGACAAGTGCTGCGATCCCTATGCCAAGCAGTGTCCGCCTAAGAAAGCTCCATGTGCTTTGCCAAGAAGAAAGAAATGCTACACCATCCCCTTCCATCGAGCGATGCCCCCAAAGAAAACCTGCTGGCGTGGTCGCGAGGCAAGCAGACCATACTATGGTAAAGGTTCGCATTCCCGCTCCCGTTCGCGTTCATGCTCGTCTTCTGGAAGCGATGGCAGCGTCCACGAGTGGATGAAGGCCAAGACCCTCAAGGAGCAAGACCACACCCTTCTCTATTACCGTGGCCGCACACGTCACAAGGCAGTCGTCAAGGGTGGACGCAGTCGCTCCGCCGCACCCTCTTCCGGCAGCCAAAGTGTCTACAAGAAGGGTGCAAACAAATACGCCAGTGGAAATGAGGAGGATGACAAGGAAGAAGAAGAAGAAGAGGAGGAGGATGACGGCTATTACACGATGAGCCAGCCCGTATTTGTCGGCGAGTCGGCGGGCACACGCGGCCTCATGTGTATGGTTTATCACCCTGAACCACTCGAATCCACGGCACCTCTTGATTTCGGGATGCTTGATGTCGCCCAGCGCGCCGGACCGAGAGGAGCAGGAAGAGCACGAGGAGGAGGAGCAATATCAGGAGGAGGAGCAAGGGCCCGTTCTCGCTCCCGTCCAAGTGCTAATGCCCGATCTCGTGCGGCTCCTCGCTCAGTCCCCCAGAGAGCTCGTTCTTTGAGCCGAACGGCACCTGCACGCGCCAGTCGTGTCACGCGTCTCCCCCGTCGTACACTGAGTCGTGCTCGTTCACTTCCCCGCTCGACCCCTTTGCTCCAGAGAAATCCGTTGACACGTCCCATGCCACGTTCCGGTCCTGGAGCCCTTGGTGGGCGTGTGCGTCGTCGTACTGCATTGCCAACAACTTTCCGTAGGCTTCCGCAACAGTACGGACGTTTCCGCAGCCGCTTTGGCGGTCGTCGCTGGTTCCGACGTGGCCTTTTCCCATGGTTCTACCGCTGGGGTCTCCTTGGTAGTGCGGCCTACTCCCTCCTTGCTCTTCCATGGCTCCTGCAACGACGCGTCCCAATTCTGCCCTACTTCAATCCACTGGCCGATCCCATCGAGATTGACCGCGAATTGTGGCTGCTCCGTCGTCGCTACAACTGGGCACGCAGACGCTATGGTATCGAGATTGTGCCCGACTATAACTCGAGTCGCTACGTCTGGGTTCGCTATTGAAAAAAATGAGAGGGGGGGCTAGCGGTGCAGGGAGAATATTCTTCTTACACCACCATCAACCACCTCCTCGCCCCCCCCCCGCCCACTTCACCCATCCATTTTTTACACACCCGCCCCGTATTTTTTAGGTCTCTCTGTGCTCAAAATACACCAGACCTGTGTTTCTGTTTCGTCTCAATTGAAATTCGTTTTTTGTATTTTTTTACAAACAAATCAACAGACTTCTTCCATAATCAAAAAAGGGAGTATTTTTAGACCTGTCAGTTCGAAAGTTGAAACATCTGTAATGTTTTTATTCCTTCCAAGATGAAGGTATGTGAGTGCCGTGAGTTTCCCTAACGATGCATGCGTAATTTGATTATTACGTCCAAGATGGAGTTCTGTAAGAGCCGTTAGCAGACTTATCGACTTATCTGTGATGTTCGTATTCCATCCAAGATTGAGATGGGTAAGGGCTGTCAGATGACTTAGCGATGCATCTGTAATATCCCTATTATTTCCAAAATCAAGGTACGTAAGTGCGGTTAGCTTGCCGAACGAGTCATCCCGAATTTTAAGATCAAATACAACCAACAATTCCTTGAGAAGACGTGGGACTGTCAGTATTTGGTGCCACCGTCGACACACCAAGGTCAAAGGAAGAATGTTCCCTAGCTTTGTAAAGTGCCTGAACAACGTGAATTTTCAGGGAAACGTAAAAAACAAAAAAGACATACCTGACAAATACCTCTTCAAGTATCATATCATCGGAGTGAGGCAAGGCGGGAAAAAATGAATGGACCAGATATTCCTCGTTGGGGTGATGGTGATGGCGATCGTGACCATTCTCTGGAACACGTTTCATAATTTGGAAACAGAGGAGGAATGAATGTTGTTTTTGTAGATATTAGATACAGGTCGGATGGCGAGGCGATTCGCAGCGCTGTGTTTGCTACGATGAATTGAGGAGAAAAACAAAGCGAGATAAAAAGATATCTGTACGGAAAATTGACGTGCTATTAAATTTGATTCGTCTTCTGACATGTAGTACACCGGTTTCCTACGTTTTTTTTAAAAAAACCACCAAGATGCATCGTCGTCGAACGACCAGTATCAGCAATCGGGCCGGGTCGCTGGAATCAGCAGAGTCTGGACATGAGGATGCATTCAATCGTGGATCGGCAGATGCTACTGCTCCAACAACAACAACAACAACAACAACAGGAATAGGCATGACTACTGATGGAGACGCCCCATATTATGCACAGCATCTGGAGTCTCTTTGGCGCGAGTGCCATAGCTTTGTCGACCGTGAGCTAATGCCTGTGCTGCATCGCGAGAATGCACAACACAAGCACGAAGATGCACCCCGATTGAGGCCCTACGACGAGTGCAATCGCTATCCGGACCAGCAGAAAATTGGCATCCTCGTCGACCATGTGCCACACGTTGGCCAGGAGGCATACCGTGTCATGGCCGCACACATGGGGACCGAAGAGCGTGCCGATGATAGAGAAAACCACAACAACAACAACAACAGCAATAATAATAATAACGATTTGTGGTCACTGGATGTGCACACACATACAGGAGAGCCCTACCTCGAGGTCGTGATGCGTCCTGTGCGTCGAGTCACCAAGACGGAGGGCGAAGTACTGGCAGCACGCGAGGCCCGTGAAGAATTTTTGCGTGGACAGTATTACGACAAAAAACAGCGACGTGCACGGTGGGCCGTGCTACGCTCTGGATTGTTGATTGCATTGACGGTAATGGCCATCTTCTGGCTCGTCTTTCTGCCCTATGTGGCACGCACGCCATCAGCTCGCAAACGCAGCATCACACTGCTCGGACAAGAAGAACGAGAAGACCAAGGAGAGGGGACTGCGGGACTGCCCGGATGGATGGAGGATTGGGGTCTCTCTGTGCGGGAGCATGGATGGCGCTGGGCAGGTGGTATGATAGTTAGTTTGCTCGGTGACGCCCACCGTGCCTGGCACGAAGGTTACAAGGCAACCGTTCCTTCCTCTCCCTCTTGTACTTCTACTTCTGCCTCTGCTGCTAACTCCGGATTCCCGATCGACACCCAAGACTACCGTTCTAAAAAGCCAGTAGCGTATTAAAACAAAGGATTCTTCCAGTTGTCTTGTATATTATAATTCTCAACCTCGTCCCCATTCCCTCCCCCCCCCCGCTCCTATCCCCCTCTACGGTCCAGTCTGAGCCCATCGCCTTTTCCGCCTCGTGTCGTCGAGCATCGAAATGGAGAAACCTTTTTGTGTTACAGACCCTCTTGGTGCCAATACTGGCACTACCGGATCAAGTATCAATGCTAATAGCCAGCACTATTCACAACAACAACAACAACAACAACAACAACAACAACAGCAACCTCATCACCACGAACATCATGGCGGCAATCCGAATCGAAGTGCACGCGTGCCACGCTATTTTGGAGGCTACGAGGCGGTGACGCCGCTGGTGCTCAACAACCTGGGGCTCGGCGAGGTGGACAAGACGGTCCTCAATCGTATCGACAAGACGGTCTGCACGCTGGCCGACAATATGCCACATTTAAACAAGGGGAAAGTGGTGACGAAGCCCTCCTTTTGCATTCTCTCGTATACATGGTCGCCAGAAGAGGCGCCACGCTTCTATCTCGACCTCGATGTGGTGCAGCAACGCATACTTGACGAACCGTACGTAAAGAAGTCATTTATGGGCAGCCAGGGCCTCTTTCTGCACATTTGGAAACACGAAGCTCTCCTACGCAATATGCAGACAGTCGTCTCAAGCGGCCTCAGCAGTCACGGGGCCAGTGGTAGTGGATCCATGGAAACCCAACATTCATCGTCACCATCACCATCATCGCTCTTGATACACGGCTCCAACCCTAATAGCTCCGATACTGACCCAACAATGATTAGAGGACGTTTTCAACACAACTTCAACGGCGACACTGGCCATGATGCCGACAACGAGCACGAGCAGGACGAAAACGAAGAGGATGAACGACCACGCAAAAGGTCACGGACTGGCAGTTTTGTTGTATAATTTTTTTTAAAAAAAAAGAAGAAAAGAATCAAAAAAATATGTATTAGAGCTCCAGGATGGGGAGGGAATCTAATCGAGCAAGTGGACGTTGTGATTGATGCGTCGGATGCCGTTTTCATTGGTAGAGAAGCGGCTCAAGAGGGTGAAGGTATGATATCCAATAGAGGCTCCTTTCGAACGGCGTGCCTCCACGCGATATTCAACAGAAATAAAACAGCTCGGGAGCTCCTTCAAAGGTGGCAGAAGGGCCATCAGTTCCTGCTCGAGGGTGCCAGGCATGATTGGTTTCTCACGATCCTTGCCATCCTTGAAATCGGCAAAGATGCGCTTATGCACGGAGAAGTCGCTACAGATGGAGGTATCAGGATATTCCTTATTTTTGTCGACATTGGACCAATCGGCACGTTCAGATGCTCTTACATCAATGAACATGGGAATGGCCTCCACTTTTTGTATATCTTGGTCAGCCGGTATCTTAAACCCCTCATTACCCTTGGGGTTGCCAAGGCACGGCCAGCAGCCGAATGTTGGCGTTGGGTCATCCCACGATGTGAGATTGACATAGGCATTACAGTATGGGAGCTTCTCTTGCTTGATGATGAATTGGTTTCCAATGGCCGCCGCGATGGTCGACAAAAAGGGTGGGGCGGTTATTTCGACTTGTGTTTGCGTCTGCTGCTTCCGTTCTTTTTTCTTCTTGGACGCGCGTGAGGCCTTCTGCAAAGTTTCTGTATTATTCTTCTTCTTCTTCTTGTTCTTCTTTTGAGGGTCTTCCGCATGTGGGCGCTTGGCTTTCAAGACCATGTTCTTCGGCTTGCGTTTGTGTTTCTCGTTGGTGATAGTAATCTTGGGGCTATCAGTAGACATGGCTAGTGTTTTTTTGACGGTAATATATTTGACGTTTTACGAGATAGAAGAATGACTACGTGATGGTTGCCAGTGAATATGGTGTTTGGCGAGTTCGAGGAGGGCTGGCCAGCCCTGCTTGTGTTTGAATACAAGAATATCGTCTGGGTTCACCTGCTGTGTGCGCACAAAGCGATCCCAGACGTGAAAAAGGGATGGTGCTTCCGGTGCCCCTTCCCGATAGAGCGCCGAGGGCCAGAGTGCTGTCGCATCGTCGGTCATAATCAGATCCCACCACGTGCTTCGATCCTCTTCTAGTAGGATCAGGCGACTGCTGATATATGGGTGCTGCTGGCAGCCAATAAGATGACCCTTTACACTAGCGAGAAGCCTTTGGGCCTCCTCTATCCACTGTTGACGGCAAGTCTCGGTTACAGGCCTACGGAGCTTGAGATGATAACGATGTTGCCATGTATGCTGATATGGCGAGAAGGCATAAGGAGCAAAGGACTCCATCGTTAATCCATACTCTCCCCTGTCACCCCAGTCTTGCCAGTGCGAAAAAGAGAGGTCATCCGACTCTTTGATTGGCTCTTGTCTCTGTTGTCGTTTTTGTTGCGGTTGTTGTTGTTGTTGTTGTTGTGGTTGGTATTGTTGATGCCCTTGGGATTGAATTTGAATGTCATGTTGTGGCGGTGAATGATCGAGTGGGAAGTGTGCGGCAAGTAGAACAGTCAGCACGTCTTCTCCCCAGCGCTTTTCAAACGTCCGGTAAGGCACATGGCCCTCCAGAGGTACAAAACAGTCGTACTGCTCGCGGTATACGGCACGTGCTGCCTCAATGAGGAAGTACCAGCTGAGCACACTGAAATGGCTTTCGCTCTCCTCGCTGTCATCATCATCACCATCGTCCTCTCTACTATTCCTTTCGCGGAGTTGGAGTCCAGTGGATAACGGTGTAGTGTTCCATGCAAACGCCCTGGAGACAATCGAATAAGGATCGATAAGCATCTCTTTTTGTCCCATTTCTATCGTGCTTATAACGTCTTCTTTTCCTTCCATTATAATTGGTGGTAGTGGTGCTGGTGATGATGATTATGGTCTACTGGGTTTTCGGAGTGGAAAAATGATATAAAAAAACATAGCAGTGAGAAAGGAATGAAAAAAATCGAAAAATCTCAAAAGACTGGTCCTACTTGGAGGGTCACTTGGGTTACATACTCACTATAGTGTGACGGTGTCACGAACGCTTTTGTCGGGTTCGTCCTCTATATTGCTGTCACCGCTTTCCTAACACAAACCCCCCCTCCCACCTATCGTCCCCTTGCCTTTTTCCCAATTCACGTGTTATTGGTGATTTCAGGAAAGGATTGATTAAATTCCAAGAAAAACGGAATATTTGACGTATTTTTGCAAACTTAACAAAACAGAGCATACGCATTTGTGTGCGTTTGTGTGTGCGTGAGTGTGTTTGTGATCAGATAATTACAATAAAAAAAGAGGAAGATTTTTTTCACTCACACACGAACTTGTTCTCACACATATTCTTTCCGAGCTGAGATTTTTGAGGTCATTTCTTTTTCCTGCTCAGGCACCAAGGTCACTCCACCGCCTCATTTTCGACCTGTTCTTCTGACTCACATATCAATAGGTTTGCGCGCGTCTAATCGATCACAAGACAGTCTTCTCTCTCTCCCCCCCCCCACTTTTTCTGTCCCAAAAAAGAAAAATATAATAACAGACCATGGCTTATTCGTGGAACAATCCATATGCGGCCGGTCAGGAGGACACAAGCGATCGCACGCTCTCAAAGACCGGCTCCCTTACTGACAGCCAGCCATGTCTGGCAGAGCACCCCGTGATCCGCACGCTACCACCAGTGAGGGGGATCCTTGCCTTCCCCATGCCGGCCTCGGAAAAGGGCCCCCTTGTCCAGCGCCCAATGCGTTTCTGTGACGTGCACGTGGACGACATTGATGACCCGCTCAAGAACGCCTGCGTGGACGCCTTCCAGCTGGGGCTGGCACTTGCCCAGGATCGCCTGATTGGCACGCCACCCATCAAGACAAGCCTGGTTCTCGATGATGTTAACTCCATGGAGGATCTACATCGGAAAATGTTTGTCTGCGTTGGCAAGGATGACAAGATCAAGATCAAGTACGGCGAAGTTGAGCCACGCAACTACATGGCGCCAGAGATGGCGCATAGTGGCGCCACATTCTTCAAACCCGTCGTTGCTAACAAACTCAAGCAACTTTACGAGGGCGAGAATGCCATGAACATGCCAATGCCGATGGACATCCGAGACCAAGAAGCCGCCTTCGCAAGTGCCCTTGCGGATCGCCAGATTGACTTTCTCTTTGACGGAGAGCGTCAGAGAAGTCAGGAGGAAAACGAAAGTGACAACAGCAGCAGCAGCAGTGAAGATGATGAGGATGAAGATGAATCACACATGATGGGCCTCCCCGAAACTCTCGACGATGTTGCCCGGCAGTTTGTACCGGTAGCACCGCCACAAAGACAAGAACCGCATCAGCAGCAGCAGCCAGGACCGCAAAGAGATCCCTACCAGGACGAGTGCGACAAGGTGACGGGCATCCTAGTACGTTTGCACGAGGAGGAGACACCAAAAAAGTGCGCTGGCTTCATTCTGTACCTCCTGGTGCACGACCCTATGTGGAACCCTGGCACGGGCATTGAGGACCTGATTCAAATCTCGCGCCACACCAATCAATCCGAGAGGCGTGCCAACTCTTTCAGGAGCACGACGCCGCATGCCTATATGGCACGCCAAATGCAGGTGGCCGCACTCGACAGCACCCACATACTGTACAAGTTTAGCCGCGAAAGCTACTCGCTGATGGCTGCATGCTATAATCCAGACGCACATGAAGGCCGGCCCCAGTTTTCGCACCCCTTCAGCAGTGAGGATCACCCTTTGCATCCTTTCCGAATCTTTACGCCCGATCGTGCCCTCAATGTGGTGCGCGCTTTCAATTCGCGTATTGATCTCTCAGATCTCGAGAGGTACTCTCCGGAGCTGTTGGCGCGCCTCCCCGCTGCTTCGCCCCTGTTTCCCTACCACCAACCGCTCCAATCACATGTCTTGCATGCCCGCATTGCTCGCCACTGCTGGGCGCTGCCCCATCGCCAGCTGCTGTGGCGCCACGAAAGCAAGATCGGCATGGCCTTCCAGTTCCTGCCCTGGGAAGACGGACATCTCGAGGTGTCTACGCGTGACTTTGACCCGGTAACCGGGCGACGCATCTGCATTTCGTCGCGCAGTGAGAAGGAGGAGGAGGAGCACCGGAGACGCGAGGCCTGTGTAGCCAGCGGAGGTGTCCTCAATGATGCGGCCGACCCGCGGAAGCAACGCGAGCAGACGATGCAGCATCTGGCGCGCAAGAGCCTTCCATCGAGCTTCATGACGCATCAGATTCCGAAGGAGCATCTAAACTGGTTCTACGCGGCTCAGGGACGCTTTGGACTGCTGCGTGATCGTGTCACTGAGAGGCGTCCCCCACTGCCGGCGTTCATAAAACGAGGGCGAGACCCGCAGGGTCCGGCGTTCTCCCGACACTACCATGCATCAGCCATTCGCAACCTGCTCCAACACTGGCTTGTCGAGAAGCACACCCCACATTGCGAACTATCGGACAGCATGGACCGTGAGCTTCTTGACTTCTTCTCGGCACGTCTCTGGACGACGGAGGCGATCCAACCAGCAGCTATTCGTGCCATCATCTACTGGCAGAAGCATGGCGGCGGCATGATTGAGGGCAAACATATGGGTAATGGGGAGCCGGGCTTTACCCATATCACCGAGCGCCTCCACTTTTCCGATGCTCGCCTTGATTTGGGTGCCAATTTCTTGCTCGTGCGCGCGGCTCACATGCGCGAGCTGGACCGTGCGAGCCCCCAAGTGATGCCTCACATTCTGCTGCTCTCGTTTGCCAGCTACGACCGACATGATGCGACGCCCGGCATGAAGATCAACGTGATTCCACACGGCGAGAAGAGCACCGGCAAGAGCTTCATGTCGGACTGCACCATCAAGTACTCGATCCAGGGCTCCATTGAGAATCGCAGTAGTGAGTCGAAGCGTGCCAACAATTTCGTCACGGACTACAGTGACGCGCTGTTCATGTTTGACGAGTTGTCTCCAGACTGGAAGAAGAACGTCAACGACGGCGAGAAGAGTGCAGAGTTCAAGGAGGCATCGGTGGCCGGCAAGGTGACGCGCTACGTGGCAGCGCACAAGGGCAAGGATGGCAACGGTCTAACGCAGCTGGCTATTGTAACCTACTACAACACCATGTGGTACCTCAACTCGAACATACCCATCAACATGCTCGAGGATGCGGTGCGTTCGCGCACCCTGACCATTGTCTTTATGGACTATGGCAATGATGGCCGTCTCTCCGATGTCCGAGGAAATAGCGGTGGCGGACAACGCAGCCATTCGATCCTCGACTACATGCTGCATGACAGTGAGAAGGAGGTACAGAAGACGGAACGTGAGTACAAGCAGGAGCGCTGGGTCGAGCATGCCGTGACCGCTATGTTCTTCAAGGCCGTGGAGAGTCGTGCCTTGCCCGAGATTGACATGCGTGTCTGTCGTTACACCGTCTACCGTATGCTCGCCGTGTACCGCGATCACGGCGTCTCGACGGGCTCCGTACGCAACTACACCCGTATTGAGCGCCTCGCCTCGAAGATTACTGCCGTGCAGGCCCAGAAGTACGCCTTTTGCAATCCACACGACCACTGCACTGTTGATGAGGCCTACGGCGAGTCGTTTAAGGCGCGCGGCCGTTTCACCACGGAGGCACTCCTGAGGATGAAGCCCTATCTCGTCTGCTCGATGCAGACGGCTGTCTTTGCTTTTTCGATGCTCGCCGACCAGTATCTCGACCCGCTGATGGGCTTTGTCTTTGAAGGTATGCTGCGTCTCGTGGACTACCCGGTAAAGGAGCAGCACGACTTTTTGCGACGCCAGGAGGAGCGTGCGTCGCGCCACGACCGCATTCCTGCCATCGAGGGCTACCGCTCATACGCACTGATGCACTACATAACGAACAGCAGCAATCGCGAACGGGCCATCTGGCGTCGCTCCGGTACGGACGGTGAGTTTCTGAACCTTGACTACGTGCGTATCAGCGGTAGCTCAATCTCGGACCTCGCCAACCATCTCGTGGCCAAGCTGATGCCAAAACCGGCCAAGGAGGACATTGAGAGCGTCCTCTACGACATGACACGCATGGCAGTCGAACTGCCCTCGCACGAGGAGGTGACGGCGCACGGCTTTGAGGACCACCTGCCCGAGGTGCGTCGACGCAAGGTGCGCATTATGGAGCAATCTTTTGAGGGCAGCCACCAGGGCATCTATATCTGTCCGGCTGCCGTCCTGGCTCTCTCGAAACGCGCCCTGCTTGAGAAGGCGGTACGTTCACTTGCCTACGGTGGCATGCAGACGCCACGAACCTTCTTGCTAAATGGCGAGGGTTGTGGTGAGGTAGACCGGCAGCAACCCAACTTTAGCACCATCACGATTACGTCCGAGGACTGCACCAAGCCGGGCGTCAGTCGCAGTTTCAAAATTGCCTCTGCAAGCTACATGGAGCGCCGAGACCGCATTGGAATCTTTGCCAGTCGTTTCTTCGATGTCGACGGTACAGTGAACGGCGAAAACCGTGCTGTCAACTTGGGGGTGGCCAACCGCCATCACCAGGCCGCTGCGCATGCACGGGCGCGTGCTAGGGCACGTTTCGAAATGAATGCCGACGAACACGATCGTTCCACAGACGACCAAGTCGAAGGAGAAGCAGGACGAGAAGAGAGAGGAAACGGCAATCATGATGATGACGATGATGTCACAGAAGAAGATGCTGAGCTGCCATACTACAATGCCATGCAACACCGTCTGGGCCTTTCGCATACGAAAAAGGAGATCAAGATTGAGCAGGACCTCGACGAGTGGGCTGTCACTAACTACTTTGCCGAGCAGGGCATCCCAATGTGTCTCAACCCCGATGATGAGCAGGACCTGACGCTCTACTGGAAGTACACGACGGCTAGCGGGCAGGTGGTACGTCGTCCATTGCCCACACCTCATGCCATGCATGCAGAGGCAATGCGCCAGGTGCGTACTGATGAGCGGTACCGTAGACTCTACAACTCGCAGTACCGTGGCGAGCGGGCACGACAGCTCGCCCCTCTCGAGATGGATTCGCCTCTTCGTCCGGTTATGCCAGCACACGCTCGCACTCGCACAAGTGAACTACGACACCATCGCGGCAGTAGAATGCCTGTGGAAGAGTCTGATAATGGAGAGGAAGATCAATTAGACGGAGATGAGGATATCTTGCTTATTGATAATGCCGATAGCGACGAAGAGGAGGAGGAAGGACGCCTTATGACAGAAGAAGCTGCTAACAACATCAATATCAGCGTGAGTAGCAGTAGTGACAGCGTGGACGAACACGAGGATTCTCATGTACGTGATCTCCGCAAACGGAAGCGGGCCCAGGAGCGTTTTCTTCCTGCAAAGGAGGCCCGTTTGCAATCCAATCGTCTTGCCTCCTACCGCCGTGAGCATCTCCTCCAACAAGAACAACACCAACAATAGTGGTCTCTTTCCTATTTTACTACACACGTCCTCCTTTCGCCTCAATGTTGTGTACACTCCCCCCCCCACCCCCCCCCCCCCCCCCCCCCCACCCCCACCTCCCTATTTACTTTTTTATTTTTTTTAAATTGAAAAGCAAAGGAGGACACACAGGGGG
>Ga0100379_10003549_pt1 | contig 14149 bp, 13 predicted proteins | sample CryGeymeta201503_FD_80418 | JGI IMG/M metagenome (GOLD analysis project Ga0100379, IMG submission 80418) | Groundwater microbial communities from Crystal Geyser aquifers in Utah, USA - Crystal Geyser metaG 2015-03 | ecosystem: Environmental > Aquatic > Deep subsurface > Groundwater | place...
CGCACACTATTTTGCTGTATTATTGCAGCTAACAAGTCATTGCCAGCATTTTCTGAAAATGACTTGTATAGTGAACGGGTGCGCGTCATACGATGGTTTGAAAGGAATGCTCCTGATGATTTTGCCTTATATGGGGGCGGATGGGGTCACCCTCCAAGAAAGCCCGGACTTGCAGGCAAGGTGTTAGGTCTTCTTTTTCGCATCTTACGTGTTCAGAACTGGGTGAAGTGTTTCCCATCATGGAAAGGTAAGGTTGATGTGAAGCAGGACCTGCTTCAGTCAACAAAATTTACATTCGCATACGAAAATGTCAGTGATGTGCCAGGATATATCACTGAGAAAATATTTGATGCATTTTCCGCAGGCTGTGTGCCTGTTTATTGGGGTGCGAGTAATATTACAGACTATATTCCAGAAGACTGTTTTATTGATGCAAGGAAGTTTGCTGATATCGCTTCAATTTATGCGTTTATGAAGGGGATGTCTGACGAGGAGTATTATGCATATCAACATGCAATAGACAGTTTTATAAAAAGTGAATCTATTAAAATGTTTAGCCCAGCTTGCTTCGCCCACACAATTTCAGACTCAATAATACAAGACATCAATGCTTAGTAGAGACTTTGTGATTGTTTTGGGTGGAAGGCTTGCTATTGCATGTATCGGACTGATTGCTATTCGTGCAGTCACTACCTTCTTGTCGCCAGAAGAGTATGGCTACCTTGCTTTACTTTTAATGGTGCAAACTCTTTGTGGCATGTTTTTGGTTAACCCAGTTGGCGTATATATTAATAGACATACGCATCAATGGTGGGGTGAAGGAACACTGATGTCGCGTTTGAAGCCCTTTCGTTTTTACGTCATAGCAGTATCTCTTGTTGGTGGCATTGTGATGTTTGGAGTTGCACTTGCGTCAGCAAATGAGCATCCTTTTTTAAGTGCCTTTGCTCTCATGCTTATGGTTGTGTTTGGAACTTGGAATGCCACATGGGTTCCGCGGTTGAATGTGCTGGGTTTTCGGTTGGATGCTGTTTTTTGGGGCGTTCTTACCGTAGCTCTCAGTCTGCTCTTTTCCGTTGCTCTGATGCTCTTGGGCACAACGGCTACAGTTTGGTTTTGGGGGCAGGTGCTGGGCATGTTAGTTGGTGCAGCGGGCGCAGGAAAACTCATGCGTAAATATGCTAAAACCTTAGGTCACACTGAAGTCGCACCAGCTATTGATTTTGCCGATTTGATGCGTTTCAGCTTGCCATTAGCAATTGGTACAGGATTTATGTGGTTGCAGTTAAGCGGTTACCGACTGGTGGTTGAAGCTTACTGGGGGCTTTCGCAGCTTGGCTATATTACAGTTGGCCTATTGCTTGCGACTCAGATTTGGTCTGTTTTCGAGTCTCTAGCTATGCAATTCTTATATCCATATTTTTTTAAGTCTATAAGCGATAACCATTTGGAAAGTGGAGAGAGAGCGCTTTCAGATTTAATCAATGTATTAGGCCCATTTTACTTGGTGCTTGCTGGTTTGACAGTTGTTGCCGCGCCGCTTTTGGTGCACTTGCTTGTTGACTCCAAGTTTTCAGATGCTGTTCCTTTTGTCATGATGGGAGCTTTTATTGAATGCTGTAGAGCTCTAGCAAATGTCTTTGGGAATGCGGCTCAAGTCACAAAGAAAACATTATCATTAGCTTTACCCTATGGGTTTGGTGCATTTGTTGTGTTTTCGTTCTTATTCGCAACAGGCTTGTTTGAAGCTGGGGTCATATGGGTCGGCGCTGCGTTAATTGCAGGTGCATTGGGTATGTTAGTTGTTATGGTGTTTTCTATGTACAAACAAGTTCGCTTTAAGTTTAAAAGAAAAAGTTGGCTAATAGGAATGTTTGGAATGATTTTATTCTGTGTCATGGGCTTCTGGTATGGCGAGTTGAATACAGCGCCCGAACGATTTGGCTTAGTTGTCTTTGTTGTTTTGGCTTCGGGGCTGCTTACTTTTGCGTTATTAAGAAGAAATGCCGCATTAACAAGGCTGCTTGATACTCAGTTGTCTGGAGAAAACGGTGTCTAAATTAATTGTGAATTTATTAGGTGGTTTGGGAAATCAAATGTTCCAGTATGCTACAGCAAAGGCCTTGGCCCAGCATAAGGAAAGCGTACTTTTTTTGGATGTTGAGGATTTTAAGCATTACGAACTGCACCGATTTGAGCTAACAGATGTTTTTAAACTGTCATCTTTTGAGCTGGCTGCTGAAAAAGACTTCAGAGATGTGTTGAGTTGGCAATCATTTCAGCAGCTGAGAAAGGCTTTAAAAAGTCCAAAGTTAAGCTGGTTTCGGAATGAGCATTATGTCGTTGAACCATTTTTTCAGTATTGGTCAAATTTAAGGGGTAGCCCAGCGAATGCTTATTTAATTGGTTACTGGCAGTCTGAGAAGTATTTTCAAGATTACGAGGACATTATTAGGAAAGACTTTACCTTTATTAAGCCTCTTGAAGGCCTTAATCTACAATTGTCTGGCCAAATGAATCAAAGTGATTCTGTTAGCTTGCATATTCGAAGGGGTGATTACGTGTCCAATCCTGAAACATTAAAAACACATGGTGTTTGTTCGCTAAGTTATTACCAAGATGCCGTAAAGTTCGTTTCTGGGAAAGTTGCAAATCCTAACTTCTATGTTTTTTCCGATGATATTGCGTGGGCAAAGGACCATCTTAAAATTGATTTTCCATGTGAATATATTGGGCATAATACAGGCGCTGAAAGCTACCGAGATATGCAGTTAATGAGCATTTGTAAGCATCATATTATTGCCAATAGCTCCTTTAGTTGGTGGGGGGCATGGCTAGATGGGAGAAATGATAAAATTGTTATTGCGCCAAATCAATGGTTTGCAAATGGCACGAATACTTCTGACTTGCTTCCCCACTCCTGGCTCGTTTTGTAGCCTTTGACTATGAAAAATGCATCTTCAACTCGTACGCTGGTGATAGGCGGCTGTGGTTTTATCGGTTCACACTTGGTGAAAGCGCTGGTTGCATCTGGCAGAAACGTGACTGTGCTTGATAGGAACAAACCAACGACTAACCAAATGTTAACAGATGTTGAGTATGTTACCGGCGACTTTTCTGAGGCTGAGTTGATCCAATTGTTAGTGCCTCAATTTGAAGAAGTGATACACCTTGCTTATGCAAGTAGGCCCAATACATCACATGATGACCCTGTAGGTGACTTGATGCAGAACTTGCCTGCTACAGTGCGGTTGTTTGACGTTATTGCGCAGTGTGGCGCGCGTTTGTTGCTGGTGTCATCTGGGGGCACTGTCTATGGTCAAGCGGTTACTTTGCCCATTCGCGAAGACCATCCCACTCAGCCCATTTCTCCATATGGCCTCACAAAGCTAACAATTGAGAAATATGCTTCCTTATATGCAACAACCAAAGGCTTAGAATTTGTCTGTGTTCGTCCTGCAAATGCTTTTGGCGAGGGGCAATTGCCTTTTTCTGGGCAAGGCTTTGTTGCAACAGCAATCGCAATGGCGCTAAAGCAGATGCCGATTACCATTTTCGGCAATGGGACCGTTCGTGATTATGTTTATATTGACGATTTGATTGCAGGCATGATGGTAGCATTAAATTTGGGAAGGAGCGGCCAAGTTTATAATATAGGTTCCTCATTGGGCTTGGATAATTTTCAGGTGGTAGAAAAGATTAGGCTTATCATGGCCGATTTCGGTATTGAAGTGAAAGTTGAACACGCTGCGCCTAGATTGTTTGATGTGCAGGCCAACGTTTTGGATTGCACAAAAATTCGCCAGCTTGGCTGGAAGCCAATGACGAATTTTGATGAAGGGCTTGGTAACACTTTAACATGGTTAGAAAATAATAAATGAGTAAACCTTTAGTCAGTATCATACTTGCTTTGTATAATAGTGAGCGGTGGCTTAAGGAGGCCGTAGATAGCATTATTGGGCAAACATTGCGTGAGTTTGAATTAATCGTTATTGATGATGGTTCTACTGATAAAGGCGTATCAATTGTACAGTCCTATGGTGACCCTCGAATCCGTTTGATTGTCCAAGAGAATGCCGGTTTGGCTGCGGCACTCAACCGTGGCATTGAGGCGGCCAATGCAGCGTATATTTGTAGATTTGACCCCGATGATATCTGCCAAGAAAATCGACTCGAAGTGCAGTATAATTTTTTAGTTGCCAACCCTAAAGTCGTTGCTGTGGGAAGTGCTGCGATGATGATTGATGAAGAGGGGCTGAACGTTTGTGTTTATTCCAAACCACAAGATCATTTATCGCTGCTGAATATGATTCCTGGTTCTCCATTTATTCACCCAAGTGTGATGTTTAAGAAAGAGGCCTACAAACGTGCTGGGGGGTATCCAGAATTAATGAGGCTTGGTGGGGAAGATGCAGTTCTTTTTGGACGAATGGCTCAAGTGGGTGAGCTATGTAATATACCCGACCCATTGATTTACTACAGAATCTCAGCTTCAGCTCTTAGTAGAAAGTCTAAGCAATTTCGCAGTTTTCTGACGGAACTCATCAAAGCTCAAATTGCAGGAAAAGAAGTTACTAGTGATGATTTATCTGTTTTGCATCGGTTATCAACTGGATCCAGTCAGGATAAGCGGTTTTATTATCATGCCGATTTATCGAGGATGTATGCATGGGGAGGAGGGCAATCACTCTCCAGAAAGCATGCTTTGGGGGCGATAGCCCTCAAGCCATGGTCTTTAATGTCATATCTCATTATCATATTAAGCTTTCTCCCATCAGGCTTCGTGCAAAAGCTTTACTATCTAGTAAAAAAGGAACGGTTTCATAAGTGAATATAGGAAAGAAAGTGTTTTTTGATAATAGGCTGGCGCCTTTTTTATTGCTTACTTTGATTGTCTTCTCATGGGCCTTGTATCCATTTACGGTATCATGGATATTTCCTTGGCATGTGAGAGCGGTGGTAGTTTTACTCTGGGTGCTCTTCATTATTTCAGCATTTCTTTTTCGCGCTCAATGTAACATTCGAGAATTATCCTGGCCGAGTTACATTAAATATTTCGCGATTCTAATTAGCGTTTATTTTATAGCACTATCTGTGCCCACATTCATGAGTGAAAATAAGGTTCCTGTATCTGCGTATTATTATTTAAGCCTTGGTTCAAAATACGTGTTTTTGGGCATGCTGCTGTTTTTTGTTAATAAACGTATTCTATATTCATCATTGAGAATTTACACTGCGTTATGCGTTGTTTTAGCCATGCTGTCGCTAGTGAATGTTTTGGGTTTGTATATGCAGTGGTGGTGGAGCTTAGAGCCAAAGTTAATTTTGCAAGGTGTTGAGTCTCCACGGTTAATGCTGATTTCATGGAGTGGCTTTGATGGAATGGCCAGAATCTTTGGTGCACACCCACTAGCTTGTCGGATACAGTCATATTCGATAGAGCCTGCAGCATTTGCGCTTGCACTTCTACCGGCTGTATTTTGGGAAATGTTTATCGGTAAGAATAAGATTAAGCTGGTAATTTTACTCATTGGCTTAGCTGCTACTTGGTCATTTGGAGCGTTGCTGCTGATGATATTAATAGGTTTGCTGGCCTTGGCTTTGTCAATAAAGAAAGAAGCTCGCTTTGATGTTGGCATTACGCTTCTGGTTGCATGTTTGGTAACAGTTGGGGCACAAACTTATGTGGGTAATGTTCTCAATGACGAAATACAAAACCCTGAGTTCTTGCCTCAAGATCCATTGGGGTTGGCAGTTGACAGTTTGTCTGCCGTCGAAGTTTTGAATATGGGGAATAAGGGTGGCTCATTTCAACAAAGAGTCATTGATATTGGCATTGCAATTGAATACTTAAAAGAGCATCCGTTAGGTTCAGGGGCGGGTGAGGGTAGGCGAGTCACACACTCCTTTTTATCTGTTGGTTACGCGAATGCAGCAGTTGAGTCTGGGGTAGTAGGTGGGATTGTATATAATTTGGCATATTTAATTTTGGTTTTTGGAATTTTAGGGAGTCTTTACGGCCATTGGTCATGCCAAACTTTAACATCGCGACTCACCATTGTTTATGGTCTGTCAGTATTGATGTGCATTCTTTTTGGATTTCAGCGTGAACAGCCTGATTCAAGCCTATGGTTTATGTGGCTATTATCTGGTTATCTATTTTTATCCATGAGGAAATTGAACAGGTGAATGCAAAGGTTTCGGTTATTATTCCCTGTTACTGTAGTTCGCTAACATTAGATAGGGCATTAGAATCAGTTGTTAGCCAGGCTCTCTTGCCAAATGAAATTATTTTAGTTGATGATGCAAGTCCTGATGGAGGACTTACAATCAAATGGATAAAAAAATTTAGTGAGGACTACAGTAACCAGTTTGCCATTCAGACAGTTTTTTTGAAGGTAAATGGGGGTGCAGCTGTAGCGCGAAATGCGGGATGGAGCAGAGCAAGTCAACCGTACGTGGCTTTTTTGGATGCTGATGACAGTTGGCATTATGAAAAGCTAAGTATTCAATATAGGTATATGGAAGGAAACCCAGAAATAATGATCAGTGGTCATCAATGTTTGGTGAGAACTGGGCAGTCAGAAAATTCCGCAGTAATGATGAGCCCGGTTGAAGCGACAAAAGTATCTGCAAAAGGTATGTTGTTTAAAAACCCCATTCAGACACCCACCGTGATGATAAGGGGCGATGCTCCTTTTCACTTCAGAGAAGGGCAGCGATTTGCAGAAGACCTGCAACTATGGCAGATGTTGGCTTTTTCTGGGCACTTAATCGTGCGTATTGAGCTTCCTTTAGCATTTGTACATAAATCATTATATGGCGATGCTGGATTGAGCGCAAAGCTTTGGGAGATGGAAAAAGGTGAGCTATCCAACTATCTCCAACTATACCGTGCTGATAAAATTGGCGTTATGGTTTCGTTGATAGCAACGACTTATTCATTACTTAAATTTTTCCGCCGGATTGCTTTGACGTTGATAAGGCGAAAATAGTGAAGTCATATCGACAAGTGAAGAAAAAAGTCATCAGGGTTTTGACCGCGTCATATGTTGTGCCTTGGCATATGCATAATACGCTTAAACGTATATCTAAAGACTTCGATGTTTATGTTGTAGGACAGGGGGTTACTGCTTACCGCAGTGTATATCCCAACATTACATTTGTTGATGTAAACATCGATCGAAAAACTAGGGTTTTTAAAGATTTTTCTGCTTTGGTGGCCCTAGTTAGAATTTTTATTGCTGTGCAACCTGATATAACGCATTCCATTATGCCTAAGGCTGGCTTGCTAACATCAATTGCTGCTTTTTTGTGCCGTGTTCCTGTTCGGATTCATACATTTACTGGGCAAACGTGGGTTGCAAAGCAAGGGGGTGCTAAGTACTTCTACTATTACATTGATAAACTGATAAACCGTTTAAATACAAAGTGCATAACGGATAGCCCATCGCAGTCGGAATTTCTTTTGTCCAATGGCATAAGCAAACAGGGATGTGCGTTGGATGTGCTCTCAATCGGGTCGTTATCTGGCGTGGATATAGATAAGTTTGATGTTAGTAAATATATGATTGAGGCCGAGTTGCTGAAGAAGAAGTATGGCTTATTGGATGCAGATTATATCTTTGCATTTATTGCTAGAAAAACAGTTGCTAAAGGAGCTGTGGACATGCTTCTCGCTTTCTCTCTTATCCGTGAGAAGTTTAATGCGGCCAAGCTTCTTTTTATTGGGCCCGATGAAGATGGAGAAATAAGCCGGTTAAAAGAGACGCAGCCTGAGCTTTTTGAAAATGTAATTGATATAGGGGAAGTTGAAAGTCCCGAACATTATTTAGCGCTTACAAAAGTACTTTGCTTGCCAAGTTATCGCGAAGGCTTTGGCTCAATTGTGATTGATGCTGCTGCTATGGGTGTTCCAACGATTGGGTATCGAATTCCTGGGCTGGTAGACTCTGTCGAAGATAAAGAAACTGGGCTGTTGGTGAATATGGGCGAAAAGCTAGAGTTAGTGAATGCTATGAATGAATTTTTGGTTAATCCTAAGCTTCACCTGGAGCTTGGGGATAAGGCTAGGTTGCGGGTGCATAAATACTTTTCAGCAGACATATTATATGCCTGTTTAAAAGATGTGTACTTGGAAACTGACAACACGCGGTATCTTTAGAATAATGGAAATAATTTTAGGGTTTCCTGACAAACCTAGTAAGGGTACGCAATGAAAATTTTACTAACAGGTGCAACTGGTTTTCTTGGTCAGGCATTACTTAAAGTGCTGCATGAGCAAGATGAGTATTCTGTGATCGCTGCTGTACGTTCACCTGCAGATGCTATCCCCCTACAAGTTCAGCAATTCGTAACTGGAGACTTAAGAGATTTGACTGATTGGTCTGCGGCACTAACGAGTGTGGATATTGTTGTGCATGCAGCAGCGCGGGCACACATCATGAATGATACTGCTACAGATCCACTAGAAGAATTTAGGCAAGTGAATGCTAAAAGCACACTTCTTCTTGCTAGGCAAGCAAGTGAAGCGGGTGTTAAGCGTTTTGTATATATAAGCTCAATTAAAGTGAATGGTGAGAGTACGCAGCGAAAGCCCCCATTTAGCCCTGATGACACTTTCATTACTTCTGATCCATATGGTATATCTAAACGGGAAGCTGAAGAGGGACTGTTTGCGCTATCTAAAGCTACAGGTATGGAGGTGGTGATTATTCGTCCCCCACTAGTCTACGGACCTGGCGTAAAAGCAAATTTCCTTTCATTGATGAAATTATCTAAGAGTGGTTTGCCTCTGCCGTTTGGAGCGATTCATAATCAAAGGAGCTTTGTTGCGATTGATAACCTAGTTGATTTTATAGTAACATGTATTGCGCATCCAAAAGCGGCAAATGAAGTGTTCTTAATATCCGATGGACATGATGTTTCAACAACTGAACTCCTAAGGAAAATGGCGAATGCCTTCGGCAAGAAAATATTGTTGTTGCCTGTGCCGACTGCTTGGATGAGTTGGGTACTTAAGCTTTTGGGTAAGGAAAATATCGCAGAAAGGTTGTTTGGCTCACTGCGCGTGGATAGTAGCAAGGCGAGAAAACTGCTCGGCTGGAAGCCTATCGTCACGATGGATGAACAACTTAAGGAAACTGCCCGGATTTTGAAATGATGAAACGCTTCTTTGATCTGCTCCTTGCCATTCCATTGGGAGTGTTGTTGTTTTTTCCTTCGCTTATAGTTGCGGTTGCTGTAAAAGTTTCATCGCGGGGCTCTGCGTTATATTGGTCGGACAGGGTCGGTCAAAACAATGTCATTTTTCGTATGCCCAAATTCCGCAGTATGAACATTGATACACCTGCAGTAGCAACACATTTGCTTAAGGATTCTAAAAGTGTATTGACTCCAATTGGGGGCTTTTTGCGCAAGTCCAGTTTGGATGAGCTGCCGCAACTGTGGTGTATTTTGAAAGGTGAGATGAGTTTTGTTGGGCCAAGGCCTGCGCTTTTTAATCAGGATGACTTGATAGCTTTGCGTACTGAAAAAAATGTACATACATTGACGCCAGGTCTAACGGGCTGGGCGCAGGTGAATGGTCGCGATGATTTGCCGATTCCGCAGAAGGTTGATTTTGATGTTGAGTATTTGAATCGAAAGTCTTTCTTGTTTGACTTAAAGATTCTTTGGTTAACATTCATCAAAGTCATGCGTCGTGATGGCGTGTCACATTAAGGCTTGAGGAGTTTGTTATGTTGAGTGTTTTATTATCCGTTTCAGGAAAAGATAGAGCTGGTATTGTGCGTGATGTAAGTGGCGCGCTGCTAAATATCAACGCCAATATTGAAGATTCTTCGATGACCCTGCTGCGTGGTCGTTTCACTATGATGTTGATTGTTGAGCTGCCCAAGGAAGATGGTTTGGGTGGATTGAAGGCATCGCTGGCTGAGCTTGAGCAGCGCACTGGACTGACGGTGCAGTCACAGGTACTGGCAGATGATGAGGCCAATGAAATCCCGCAAGAGCCGGATTGTGTGGTGACGGTGAACGGCGCTGATAAGCCTGGCATCGTGTTTGCAGTCACCGATGCGATGACAGAACTGGGTGTGTCAGTTGTCGATGCTTCTACGCGTTCACGCGCATCTGATGATGGTGATGTGTATATGATGGCCCTTGAAATTGTGGCGGGCGACCAGTTGAAGCCGCTACGTGATAAATTGGCAAAAGTATCCGAAACGCTATCTGTATCAATTGCTTTGCATGAACTTGATGATGGCGTGATGTAATTCCAATGCACACAGTTTTAACCTTGCCCAATGCAACGTTGCGGCAGGTATCGCACCCTATTGAAAGCTTTGATGCTGAAGTCATTTTGATGTTCCAAAACTTAGCTACAGCGATGGAGGCTGGCCCTGGTGGTGTAGGTATCGCTGCACCGCAAGTGGGCATTCTTAAACGCGCGGTGGTGGTCGACTGCACTTTTTCTATGCGCCCCTGTAAACATCACGGTCGCTTGTTCATGGCGAACCCCCAAATCCTTGAGCATGATGGCGAAGTGTTGGGTCGTGAGGGTTGTTTGTCGGTGCCAGAATGGGTGGGCACAGTGCCAAGGGCAAAACATGTCACGGTGCAATTCCAAAATGAAAAAGGTGAACTGAATACAATAAATACATCTGGCTTTGAGGCGCGCGTGATTCAGCATGAAATTGATCATCTCGATGGTGTTTTATTTATAGACAGGGTGGTTTCAACGCAAGATTTAATCAGGCGGATGTGATAATGAATCAAGCCAAATTTCACCATGCTGCAATCATTGTTAGTGATTTGGATGCGGCGGTAGCCATTTATGAGCACGTGCTTGGTCTGCAGCCGGATGAGCGACCTGATTTGAAATTCCCGGGTGCCTTTTATCAATTGGGTGGAGGGCAGCAATTGCATTTGATGCAGCTTGATAATCCTGATGCGCAAAGCTTGCGTCCTAGTCATGGGGGGCGTTATCGCCACTTGGCTTTTTCAGTGCCAGATTTGTCTGTGGTTCAGCATAAGCTTGAAGCTGCAGGCATTGATTGCACCCCTAGCCGTTCGGGGAGAGCTGCTTTGTTTTTCTACGATGCTGATGGTAACGGCATTGAAGTCTTGCAACAAAACTAAATAAATAAACGCAAAAAAAACCACGCTTCATTGCTGAGGCGTGGTTTAGTTGAAGTGGTGGCTCGACATGGAATCGAACCATGGACACAGGGATTTTCAATCCCTTGCTCTACCGACTGAGCTATCGAGCCTTACTTTTCGGTACTTGAAAGAAAGCGTTGCCTGTTTTCAAGGTGGCGATTTCTAGTGTGATTCTAAGTGTGATGCAAGCTTTTGTTGGCTGTCATCCTTATTCGCGAATGATATCAATATGTACTGCGCCTGCCGCACTTGTGCTGTGGTGTTTTTCTTGTGCCAAAACTGGGAAAATTCTTGTTGAGCTAATGCCTTGGCGATTGAGGAAAGCTTTGATGCGTTGCTGTGTTCGGGCCACTTGGTCATGGAGCTCTGGGCTAGGCTGGGCAGTGCCAAAATCTGGCGTAAGCAACAGGTGCCAAGCCTGGCTGACCTTTAAACCGCGCAACATTTTACGTATGCGAGTTCGCTCGTTAAGTGATAATCCCTGGCCTTGATGGATGCGTAAACTTCCCAAGCGGGCTGGATGCGAAGGTTTTGCTGGTGAAATATTGATAGTGCTGGGCGTTGCGAGCCTTTGCACAAAGGCAGCTGCGGCAAGCTGGCTCCAATCACCTTCTCCAGCAAAGGGCACTGATAGTGAAATGCTGTTCCCTTGCTGCAAAACTTGGGTAAATACATCGGCGTATGTGCCATTGGTTAATTTGCTTTGCTGCCCTTGAAATAAGACCAAACGATCAAAAGTTATAGTCGCATTGCCTTCAATATTGCCCATCACCTTGGTCGCGTATAAATCTAGGGTGATATGCCCTTGCTCAATACTTGGGTAGCCCGAGATATCCAACCATGAGGACACAGGCGATAAATTGGCATTGCTGGTTTGAAGTTGAAGCTTTGTCCACGAGACTTCGTTATCCGCATCGTTGCTTAAATCCATGGTAAAGGTGAGTGGCTCCATACCAAATTTGCCGTTGAGGGTGAGGCTACTCTCTGAAGATTGCCAGTTTACGACATGCACATCCGCATCGGCAAGCCAAATGTGCTCTGCTTGACCAAATGCGATGTCGCCATGTTGTAGGTTGATGTCTGAAAAAGCCCATGGAATTTTTGACCAAGCCTCAAACTGAGATTCCCTGGACCAAGCTTGGCTAGGGTTGATGGGTAACTGCAGGAACCAGTCGTTGACTGTTAAAGCGGCGTTGGAAACGCCAGTGACATTGGCATCGCTGATATGCAAATCAATTTTGGCAGCTGAAAGGTTTTGTTCTTTGTTGGCAAAACGAATGTCCTTGGCTTGCACTTGCCCTTGCATTTGCCATTGCTCGTTGGGTTGGAAGTCGAAACTTAATTCGGCGCGGCCTTCGAACGTTGAAACGTTTTGGCGAAGTGTTTGAGGCAATAGGTTGCGCAACTGCATAAGCGGTACATCAGAGGCAATCACATGAAGTTTGTTGGTATCATCTTGTTGTAAACGCCAATAATTATTGCCTTGGCCGCGGCCAGTCACATCAAAGGTGAGTTTTGAATCTTGAACACTGGCAGTGCCGCTGAGATTGGGCAGTTGTAGGGATGTTTCTTGCAGTGCAATACTGGCTTGTAACCCTTCGATGGCCAAATGGCCGATATTGGCTTTCCACTCGCCAAAGGTGGGTAACGCGGCGTTGGGATTAAGATTTAACTGCGTATCATGAATGATAGCATTACCGATGTTGAGCGACTTATTTTTAATATCGATTTCTACGTCCTGCCAATGCATCAATGGGAATTGCGCCGGATAATTCAGTAGTGTTGCCGCTTCAAAGTCCAATGCCGGACTTTGTAGCGTCCATTGCTCAGCAGTGCCTTGCACTTGTGCGAGACCAGAAAGGGTTGCCTGCAGTTGTGGGCTCTTTACCAGCCATGATTGTAAATCGACTTGGCCAATCCACTGCTGATTCTTTTGTGTAAGTTTGGCCTTGGCGTGTTTTTTGCCGGGTAGGTTCTGTGTGATAAGAAGGTTTACATTTTTTTGCGACCAAGCACCGGTCCATTCGGCTTCGCCAAGCATTTCGCCATAGGTGTATTTGAGTGTCCCAGATTGCTGGGCAATATCTACGGGTATCACGCTTGAAAGCGTCCATTTGTGTTCAGGTTGGAGTAAAAAACCAAGCCCAAAAATCTTGCGCACTTCGTTAGGGCCGGTCACTTGAATGTCTTGAATATGCACATCGGGAATGTTTTTAAGGTTGGAAATGCGCATGTTTCTGAGGGTAAGAGTGTGTGCATAGCGAAAGATACCCATCAATGATTCAGGCAGACTTGTATGAAATGATTGGGCTTCGCGAGCTCCCGCATCAAAGCGCACGTCTTCAATACGCAACAAATGTATCAGTGGATTATTGGTCGCCAGTGATGCGGGGTTACCCTTCATAAACACACTGGAAATGGCCAGTGGTTGCCCAAGTGGGTTGGCTTTGATGCCTTGCATCGACAAGGCACCGCGCAGCAATCGATATTGCACCGAATCCACGGTCATGCCCAAGCTTTGCATCCAGCTGCGCACTTGAATCAGCGCTGCATCATGCGCGGCAGATTGGATGGTAAAATGCCAAGCTGTGAGCATCAATAAGCTCACGCTCAAGAAGGTTAAATAGATGCGGCCAACCGCCCCTTGTTTGGCGGTTGGTGCAGCAAAGACTGCGTTTTTAGCGACGATGTCCGCCATCCTCTAAATAAAGACGTTGCACCCTAGGGCTGATGCTGGTGAATAATTCGTAGGCAATGGTTTGTGCCAACTCAGCCACGTCGTTGGCTAGTGGCGCGCCGTGGTCGAAACCAAAGAATATGACGCTTTCGCCAGTTTTGACTTGGCTGGCGTCCACAGCCAATAAGCAGTAATCCATACACACTCTGCCCACAATCGGTAGCCTGCCACTATGGTGCTTCACCCAGCCTTGATTGGATAAAAGCCTTGGCAAACCATCGGCATAACCTGCAGCTACGACTGCAATATGCG
>Ga0100379_10003551_pt1 | contig 14146 bp, 8 predicted proteins | sample CryGeymeta201503_FD_80418 | JGI IMG/M metagenome (GOLD analysis project Ga0100379, IMG submission 80418) | Groundwater microbial communities from Crystal Geyser aquifers in Utah, USA - Crystal Geyser metaG 2015-03 | ecosystem: Environmental > Aquatic > Deep subsurface > Groundwater | place: USA...
ATGCAGCGCTCGGAACGCGATCGGGTGCTGCGTGCGGTGGTGGATAAACACGGACATATCATTGAAGCCAGCCCACGCTTTAACACCGCGATCATGCATCTGGGACTGGATGCTGAGGGCACCATCTGTCGTGATGTCTTGCAGCAGCGTTTGGCTGACAAACGCTATTTTCAGCTGGTGGTACGCCAGGAAGCTAGTCTGGCTTATCTGGAACTGCATCAGCCACCGCTGGATCAATTGATCAGTGCCCGAAAATTACAGCTGGCGCATTTGCTGGCGCTGGGCCATCCGAATAAAACCATCGCCGCCGAATTGCATTTATCACTGGATACCGTGAACGATTACGTTAAAGAGCTGTATCAGATACTAGCGGTGAATTCGCGTTATGAGGCCATTGGTCAGCTGCTGGCGATGAGCAATACACAAGCGGCTGAACACGAATCCGGGACCTGTGCCCGGCAACGCTTTATTGGTGCACAGCTGTTGTTTTCGCATCAGGGGGATTTATTGTACAGCGATGACTGCCTGGCTGAGCTGGCTCCGGAATTAAGCGATGTGATTGCAACACGGCTGCAGCACAGTGAATGCCAGTATCACTATGATAACGGGCTGATCATCAGCCTGGATAAACGCAAAGAATTTTTGCTGGCCAGCATTACCGATATGTCGGCCTATGCCGATTGCTTAACGGCCCGGGAAATTCAGGTGGCTTTTTTAATTGGTCAGTTTTTCTCGAATGCCGCCATTGCCGGGGCGCTTGGAATATCGGTTAAGACGGTCGAAAACCAGCTTACCCGCATCTATCAGAAACTAACACTGCGCAACCGCTCCGAGCTGGTTGCGCAGTTAAATCAGAGCGTTGGCTTACAGCGCCACCTGCAGAATTTCCAAGAGCTGCAATCGCCATGATAAATCACCGCTATAACACTGAAGCAGCGTTATAACGGGAGTAATTTATACCGGGAGTAATCGTTATTTTACTTCCACCTCCGCACCGGTGCCTTCAAGCTCAGCTTTAATTTGCTCAGCCTCTTCTTTGCTGCTATCGAACAGCCGCGCCTGGCTGTTTGGGGTATTGCTGTTACCGCGGCGGCTATAAAACAGTTGAGCTTCATTATTGTTTTGCGTGCCCTTTTTGGCGGTATAAACCAGCGTTACCTCATCGGAATTATCGAGATAGACGTTAAGGCTGCTTTTCATCGATAAAAACTCACTGACATCGATATCGCTATCAACGGTTTGTGTATCTAACCAGTTACTGCCATCGTAAAAGCGGCTGTAAAGCGTGCCGCGTCCAACCGTGTTAGTGGCCTGGTCAAAGGTATAACCAACCCAGGCAATAACGGCTTTACCATTATCATTGATGTCGCCAACAAACTTACTGGCGACCAGCTCACCGCCGTTCTGATGTCGGGTGCTGGTTGCTGCAAATGAACTGGCATCGGAGAGATTCGTATGCAGCTCGGCATTGTTGTTACTATCCAGCACCGACCACAATGTCAGGCCATAATCGGCGCCATCACTTAAATAGGTTTGCAGTGTCAGAGTGGCGATTCTGAGTTGCTGGTCCAGTGTAGTTGCCAGCGACCAGCTGCTGCCGTTATGGAAGCGGGCTTTTAAATCAGCGCTTTCATTGAATACCGTTAAGCTGTGCTTGGTATCATTCAGAGCCATACTCGCGATATTGTTAGTACCTTGAGGCGAGGCAATATTGGTTGCGGAAGCAAGGCCTGCTTGCGTATCAAACTCTGAAATAAAGACACCCTTGGCATCTGAGGTGTTTAAAGTTAATACCTTACCTTCGCTATCGCTGCCCAGGCCAATCGCTGCAACACGACGGTTGCTGCCGAACGAGCTGGCAGAGTTTCGCGGCTGCGAATTGCATAGGTCGCTGCTGTCGCAATACTGATACCGGCTATTGCCTAAATCACGGCGTCGCCAGGTCATTAACATACTGTTATCACCGGCTAAGGCAATATCGAGATCTTCTACGTTATTACAGAAATATTCGGTAGTTGGATTGGCCAAAATCCGTGCATTGGTGAAGCCAGCCCAGTTATTGCCATCGTAGCGGTGGTATCTGAGTATGCACTCAATGTGCCCGGTGGCAGCACTGACGGTATTCTCCGAGCGACCAATGATGGCTTTACCATTGCTGTTAATATCCCACACCAATTGGTCCTGAGGATCATGATTGAGTACAAACAGGCCAGCTGTGCTCCAGCTCGTGCCATCAAATTCACGGGTATATAGGGCGTTATTTTTTCCATACAGCATCATGGGCTTATTGCCTGCGCCATCCATCAGTACCGGCCAGGTTGCAACAGAGCCATCTTCCAGTGCCGCCGGAGTGGACCATTGTGCCTGTATATCCGCAGCCGCTTCTGTTGTGGAAGTAAAGCTGAAGCTATAAACAACTGTGTTACCGGCCGACAGCGTTGCCGTTGTTGTGACACTGGTTTCATATTGTTCTGAGGTGTTGTGCAGGAAAATAATTTCATCACCCGCGCTGACCAAGGCTGTTTGTCTCAGATCGTCTTTGGTCGGTTTTTCAATAACATCCCGGGCGAAAGCAAAGGCACCACCTTCTTCAACGGTCAAGGTTAACTCACCGTCAAAGCCAGACAGAGTAACAGGAGCGAACGCGATAAAATCGTCGGTTGTGACATCGGTTAACGGTGTGATGCTGATGCTGTCAGGGGTGGTATCCAGGTTCTCCCCTGAGTTATTGCCATCAGTCACCTGGGATGTATCGGAGCCGGAACCTGAGCCGCCACCGCAGGCACTCAGGCTTAATGCCGTGGCCAGAATGGCACTGCTTAACACGGTTTTAAATACCTGGGCGGTTGCAGAATTCGTCGCGGAATTTGCTGCTGAATTTTTTGCTAAATTCTCTATTAAACCTTGGTTTTCCATCTCGGTTATCCTTATCAAGTCGTCGGGTGATAATGTATTCCTGACGCCTTGATCAGGCCTCCCCTGTATGGGGGAAAGTCCTTTGGAGTAATAATTTTTTACATTTAAAAAATCATTTTTTCAGACATGAAAAAGCCGGATTCCTGCTGAAGGAATCCGGCGTAAAGAGCGATAAAAATATGTGTGTTATGGATAAATGGGCGCTTGAAGCTCTATGATCTTTCCGGCATCGGTCGAGTCATAGCACCACATCTTCTGGCCGTAGCCATTGGCCGGGTTAGCGGTAATAGCATCACTGCAGCGTTGAGCCAGTGTGTCTGATGTTGTTGTTAATGTACGTGCTGGCACATTCACAAAAGGACGATAACCGGCCACTGCAATACCTGGGGCATCGGAGTCAGACACCAGATAAATCAGGTCGTGATTATTCACGCCCTGAACCAGGGTCATATCTTTTACAGACATCGGCTGAGCAACACCCACAAACACATCGTTAACCGATTGTGAAACCACTACTGGAGTTGGGTTCTCAGGTGCGGTATTGATGTAATACAGCGTATTGTAGGCGTCGTCATCTTGGTAGGTGAAGATATAGGCGTTATTACCATAGGCGGCTACCGCATCGATACTGTCATTCGGGCCTGCTTGATACAGGCTTTCCGCTGCAGCTCTTTCCGTACCTGCGGATACTGAAACCGCACCTTGATCAATGGTTTTGGTGGTATCAAACTCTAGTGTCACCTTAACCAAACGATCACCGCTGATACCTGAGCTTACGGGTTCACTGTAACCGACCACATAAACCTCAGCGGTCATGGCGGTGCTGGAGCCTTGGGTAAAATGTGCGTCTAAGCCATTACAGCCCCGAACAACAAAGAAGTTGTTGATGTCGGCCAGCAACATACTTTCAACATCGTCTGGTGTTGTACTTTCCCAGATATGTAATTTGGTTGGCTGCTCATAACCCGTAGAGTTATTACCGTCCTGACAAGCGATCACATAGTCTTTGCCATTGGCGGTAATGATATCGAATTCCTGATAATCCTGACGGTCATTGAGGTTATCGATATTGCGTATCTCGCTGAAGCTGGTTTGTGGATAGGTGAGCGACTGGAATGAAAACTCATCACCGTCCTGGGTGCTTACCGGTTTGCCTTTGAGCAGTGAGATAACCGGGGTGTCTTTGGTGCCACCGTAGCTCAGACCGAGAATACGATCTTGTCCGGCACTCCAGCCGGTGTCGGTTAATGTGACCGGATTTCCACCCTGATTGTTGTCGCCTGGGTTGTTACCAGAGTTGTCGGCTGGACTGCCACCACCCGATCCGGAATCGCCGCCACAGGCTGTTAAGGTCAGTGTGCTGGCTGCGATCGCCGTGGTTAATAGAGATTTTAAAACGTCAGTGTTCATTGTATGTGCCCTTACGATCAGTTCAGGCTGCAATGTATTCCTGACGCTTTGATCAGGCTTCCCCAAAATAGGGGAAATTAAATTTATGAGGGGTTATGCGTACTATTTGGCAAGAATGACTTGTACTGGGAGGCTATTCATCATTCTGAACAGCTTCGCGTGAGTGTTACAGAATGTGTTTGGCTGAAGTAAGTGGCGGGTTCTTTTTGAGATAGAAAACACCATTAGGGTTCTGTTATATCTGGCACTAATTCTTAAGGTAAGTTGTGAGAGTGGGCGATGTCTTACTAATTCGTCTCTAATTCGAACATAAACGCTCTCCGTCAAAGCACTCTGCAGCACTCACGCGAAGCTGTGCAGAATTATTCAGAGGTGCCTTAGCATTCCTGTGTATCTGATAACGTATTCTGCGGGTAATTACCAGTCTGATTTATCCGGAGAAACCCTGTTCATTGCAGGGAATAATCCGGCCCCGATGATGTGATGTGGTAACCATATATTACTATTTCAGTTGTCAATACTGGTAAAATGGCGATGGGACATTACGCAACGCTAAGGATTGTTCATGAGGTACAACCAGCAGGTGAGCACTAATATTGCTCAGCTGAAGGAAAAAATTGAGGCGGCAACCTGTCAGCAGGATTTGGTCAGAACGATTCGTTCATTGGAGAATCATCCGGGCCCGCTGGATTATAACGATAAGCTCTGGGTCGTTATCAGTATGCTGTTTCTGGGCCTGGGAGGACTGACGTTATTCAGTATTTTTTCCCGAAGCCTGCCGTATGAATTCGATTATTGGTTAAGGGTCGTACTGATTTACAGCCAGTATTGGTTGCCTCTGGTCGCCACTGTCTTATGGCAGCTCTGGCGTGAGGAGCAAGGCAAGGTACGGTTCTTATCCCGGCATTTTAAAACTCTGTCGCAGCGTGTCGTGGTGGTAGCCGGAGTTACACTGGCTCTGGTGTTGATTCCGTACTGGGGGGCGTTGTACTGGGGGGCATTGCAGATACTGACATTGCTTGTTTCCGGCGGAGGCTTTGCATCTTCTGAACTGGGCCTGCCAATGTTGTTAGTGGTTTCCGGAGGCATTATCTGGTGGCGCTCATATCGCCGTAAGCACTGGCGAAGACCCCTTTCTGAGCGGATCAGTCTGCTGGATATTCTGTTTAACAATGGACTTAAGGCTTTACCTTTTAAAAGAAAAGAGAAAGCCAAAGAGCTGGGTCAGCAGTTTAAGGAATTTATTCGTGGTAATGATCTGCGCGAAATTCAGCATTTATATCAGGGGCATTATGAGGGCGGGCTGCACAGTTTTGATTACCGCCTCTACCGTTTTCATTACGTTGTGCGTCGTACTGAAACCTACACCGATTCCAAGGGTAATACCCGTACCCGCGTGGTAAGAAACAGCTATTACCGTCATGGTCTGCTGTTGCACTTTCCATTTGCCAGAGGGTTGAGTCTTGAAGGTGGCAGCGGTATTTCTTTCAGCGGAGAAGAGTACACAACAGCTTCAAATGAATTTAACCGGTTATTCAGCGTCCGCGCTGATAAAGAGATCGCCGCGGCCCGTTTCTTATCGCCCGCTGTGATTGAAGCAATGCTGGCTATGGCGTCTGAATACTCACGTCCTGTGCTGGAAATAAACGTCCGTGGTGATCTGTGCTTTGCTTTTAATAATGACGATATGCTGGAGTATAAGCGTCATTATAATCTGGAGAATCCCGTTGAATTTGCCAGCGAAATTGCCAAGCACGATGAACTGAAAAAGCTCGATGGCTTACTTTTTCAGATGCATAACCTGATGCGCCTGACGGATAATAATTTTGAACTCTGACCGGGTTGCCGGTTTACTTTTGTGGAGAGCGTATGAACGATTTGTTTTTTTTACTGGTTCCGGTACTGCTGTTGATTGCCGTTGTCATTATTTATAACGGCATTGTGGGCAAGTTTAATGCCGTTGACCGCGCCTGGGCATCGGTTCTGACTCAGGAGCGTCAGAAAAATAAAATCATTCCCCATGTGGAAAAGTTGGTCGAAGACTACAAGCTGCACGAAAGCAGTGTTCTGGCGGATGTTACCCGCTTGCGTAACAGCATCGCTGAACTTGCTAATCCATCGTCTGCCACACCGGATACCGCTAAGCTGGCTCAGGCTGAAAAATACACGGCCAGTCTTTTGCAGGGATTAAAAGTGGCTGTTGAAGCTTATCCGGAACTGAAAGCCTCGGATCTGTATCTGAAACTGATGGCGGAAATATCAGAACAACAAGAGCAGATTGGTGCCGCCTTACGTATATTCAATCGCAATGTTGAAGAGTTTAATAACGCGATTCAGATGTTTCCCGGATCGTTGGTGAACAGCCTGCTAAACCATAAACAACCGCTACAGAGTTTTACAGATAGCGAGGCGCAGGCTGGTTTTGATTACAAACCCAATCTCTGACGGGGTTTGATGCGACATAAAAAAACCGGCCATTGGCCGGTTTTTTTATGTCGTTGCTATTAACAGATAACAGCAGGCAGCGGATTACAGCAGGCTGTTAACCGCTTCGACTACCGCATCCACGGTAATACCGAATTCTTTAAACAGCAGCGGCGCCGGTGCGGATTCACCAAAGGTGTCCATACCGATGATCTTGCCGTTCAGGCCCACAAATTTGTGCCAGTAATCTTTGTGCAGCGCTTCCACGGCAACGCGTGCGCTAACGGCGGCGGGCAGTACGGCTTCCATATAGGCAGCGCCCTGTTTGCAGAACACTTCCGCACACGGCATGGATACTATGCGCACGTTCTTACCGGCCAATTGTTCGGCAGCGGCGGTCGCCAGTTCTACTTCAGAACCGGTCGCGATGATGATGGCGTCCGGTGTACCGGCACAATCTTTAAGGATGTAACCACCGCGGGCAACGGCAGCAACCTGTTCGGCAGAACGTGGCTGATGCTGCAGGTTCTGACGGGAGAAGATCAGCGCGCTTGGGCCATCTTTGCGCTCGATAGCGGCTTTCCAGGCGGTAGCGGATTCGACGGTATCGCATGGACGCCAGGTTTCCAGGTTCGGCGTGTTACGCAGGTTGGCGACTTGTTCTACCGGCTGGTGCGTTGGGCCGTCTTCACCCAGACCAATGGAGTCGTGGGTGTAAACGAAGATGGAGCGTTGCTTCATCAGCGCGGCCATACGTACGGCGTTGCGGGCGTATTCCATAAACATCAGGAAGGTGGCGCCGTAAGGAATAAAGCCTCTGTGCAGAGCGATACCGTTCATCATGGCGCTCATGGCGAACTCACGCACGCCGTAGAATACGTAGTTACCGGCAGCATCGGTTTCGCTCACGCCCTGGCAACCTTTCCACAGGGTCAGGTTGGAACCGGCGAGGTCAGCAGAACCACCGAGGAATTCCGGCAGCAGCGGGCCAAACGCGTTCAGAGTGTTCTGCGAAGCTTTACGCGAAGCAACTACTTCGCCTTTGGCCTGACATTCGTCGATATAAGCCTGTGCCTGGGCAGAGAAATCGGCTGGCAGTTCATTGCCTACACGACGTTTGAATTCGGCTGCCAGCTCCGGGTAAGCCGCAGCATAGGCGGCGAATTTTTCGTCCCAGCTTTGTTCAGCGGCCTGACCTTTTTCTTTTGCGCTCCAGCCTTCATACACATTGGCAGGAATTTCGAAGGCACCGTGTTTCCAGCCCAGACGCTCGCGGGTGAGGGCGATTTCGTCGTCGCCCAGTGGTGCGCCGTGGCAGTCTTCTTTGCCTTCTTTGTTGGGTGAACCAAAACCAATGATGGTTTTGCAGCAGATCAGGGTTGGCTGCTCGGTGTTAGCGCGGGCGGTTTCGATGGCCTGTTTGATTTCTTCAGGGTCGTGGCCGTTAACGCGTGGAATTACCTGCCAGCCGTAAGCTTCAAAACGCTTAACGGTATCGTCGGTGAACCAGCCTTCCACTTCGCCGTCGATGGAAATGCCGTTGTCATCGTAGAAGGCAACCAGTTTGCCCAGACCCAGAGTACCGGCCAGTGAGCAGGCTTCATGGGAAATGCCTTCCATCATGCAGCCGTCACCCATAAACACGTAAGTGTGGTGATCAACCACATTGTGCTTGTCGCGGTTGAACTGTGCCGCCAGAACTTTCTCGGCCAGCGCCATACCGACGCCGTTGGCAATGCCCTGACCCAGTGGGCCGGTGGTGGTTTCAATGCCCGGTGCATAACCGTACTCCGGGTGACCCGGTGTTTTGGAGTGCAGCTGACGGAAGTTTTTCAGATCGTCGATGCTCAGATCGTAGCCGCTCAGGTGCAGCAGCGAGTAGATCAGCATTGAGCCGTGACCGTTGGACAGAATAAAACGGTCGCGGTCGGCCCATTCCGGGTTATTCGGGTTGTGCTTCAGGTAGTCATTCCACAGGACTTCGGCGATATCGGCCATGCCCATAGGCGCGCCTGGGTGGCCGGATTTGGCCTTTTGTACAGCATCCATGCTCAGTGCACGGATGGCGTTCGCCAGTTCGGAACGAGATGTCATGTAACGACTCCTGATCAAGGTTCGGTTCTGGCCAGCAAGGTTTGCCCGGAGGCGACCAATTGCCAGCCTTTAAAAAAAGGGGCGCCATTGTCGCGCAGAAGGGCTGTTTCAGCAATGGCGCTGGTCAGTCTGCGGGCAGATAAATAGCAGACAAACCTGCATTCTCAGACCGTTATCATGGCCGATATTCACCGGGTCAGCGTCTTTGTCGCGTGACACACTGCGCAGCATTGGGTTCTTGCCGGAACCCGTTAATAACAATAACACCACTCAACGCCGCTGGCGGGACAGGGTTCAGGCTCAGAATTCAGGAGATACGCATGAAAAATTTCAATAATAAAGTGGCGGCAGTAACCGGCGCCGGTTCCGGCATTGGGCGTGCCCTGGCCATTAATCTGGCGCAGCAGGGCTGCCATCTGGCGTTGAGTGATGTCAGCGCCAAAGGTCTGGAAGAAACGGCGCAGATGCTGCAAAGCTCAGGCGTGAAAGTGACCACTACTATTCTGGATGTATCTGACCGTGAAGCGGTCTATGCCTGGGCGGATAACACCGCCAAAGAGCACGGCAAGGTCAACATGATTTTCAACAATGCTGGTGTGGCGTTGTCGGGAACGGTGGCTTCTCTGAGTCTGGAAGATTATCAGTGGATTATGGACATTAACTTCAACGGCGTGCTGTATGGCACCAAAGCATTCCTGCCGCATCTGGAAGCTTCCGGCGAAGGCCATATCATTAATACGTCCAGTGTTTTTGGCCTGGCATCCCAGCCGTTAATGAGCGGCTATAACGCCAGTAAATTTGCGGTGCGTGGTCTGACTGAATCACTGCGTCAGGATCTGGAAATCTCCGGTTCGGCCGTTAGCTGCAGTTGTGTGCATCCGGGTGGGATTAAAACCAATATCGCTAAATCGGCGCGTATGGATGCCAGCTGCGCCGAGGTGACCGGCACTTCACAAGAAGAAGCGACCAAAGAATTTGAGAAGCTGTTTATTACCACGCCGGATAAAGCGGCAAAAACCATTCTCAACGGTGTGCGCAAAAACAGCCGCCGCATTCTGATTGGCCCGGATGCCCGTATGTTTGACCTGCTGGTACGTATGCTGCCGGCCACATATCAGTGGATTTTCACCAAGGCGGTGCAGATGCAGGCGAAAAAAGCCACCCGCCGGGCAAAAAACGCCTGATAACGGTGCGGTGCTCTTTCTCGTTCCTACGCTCTGCGTGGGAATGCAACTGTGCCAGCAAGGGCTACCACGCAGAGCGTGGGAGCCAGGTGACGGGCAAAAAACGCCTGATGACGGTGCGGTGCTCTGAGCACGAATAAAAACGGGAGGCCTGCCTCCCGTTTTTATTGTTCTGCTCTGCTTCTTTTTCTTCTTCCGTGCAGCGTCCCTGCTCTTTTCTACAAGTTTTCTCCGCCCCGTTCACAAAACCGACCCGCCTTCCTTGTTGATTTTTGACCTCTGCTGATAATATCCCGCTCAATATCGGAAGTGGACTTTACTGCAGGTCGCTTCATCTTCGCCCTATGGCATTTTTAACAAGGAGGTTGTTTGTGGAAACACCCGTATTGTATCCAGCCGGCCCGCAGCAGGTGCCGGCTGATCTGACCAAACCACGCGGTTCTTATCAGCGTCAGGCGTGGCTGGCAATGGCAGGTCTTACTCTGTTTATGCTGGGTTATATTGCCCTCGGAATCTGCTTTGCCGTAATCACCTTTAATGGCATCACGCACCTCAACACCTGGGGTTTTGATCTGTTCCGCCTGGTCATTACGGTGTGTGCGGGTCTGCTGACCCTGTTTATTGGTAAATCATTGTTTGCGGTACGCAAATCCGGTGACCCGCACGGTATAGAAATCAGCGAACAGGATCAGCCGCAATTATTCGCATTTATTTATCGACTGGCGGATGAAATCGGCGCGCCACGCCCGCATCGGGTGTTTCTGACGCCGGAAGTTAATGCGGCGGTATTTTATGATCTGTCGTTATTGAACCTGATTTTTCCATCGAAAAAGAATCTGATCATCGGCCTCGGGCTGGTGAATGTACTAACACTGGGTGAACTAAAAGCCGTACTGGCTCATGAATTTGGCCATTTTGCCCAGCGTTCGATGATGGTTGGGCGTTGGGTATACGTTGCCCAGCAGATCATCGGCCATATGCTGGCGACACGGGATTGGCTGGATAATCTGGTGCGGGGCCTGGGCCGTACCGATCTGCGCATTGCCTGGCTGGGGTGGTTGTTGTCGCTGATTATCTGGTCGATCCGCGCGGTGGTCGACACGATGTTCCGCCTGGTCATCATTGCGGAACGTGCCCTGAGTCGCGAAATGGAATTTAACGCCGACCTGGTTGCCGTATCCGTTACCGGCAGTGATGCCTTAATTAATGCGTTGCATAAGTTGCAGGCGGCCGATCAGGCCTGGCAAACCGCGCTCAGCGTTGCGCAAACGGAAGTCGATGCCGGTAAGCGCTTAAGTGATTTATTCAATGCTCAGAACATCACCATGGAAGCCATGCGCCGGGTGCTGGATGATCCGCAATATGGCCTGCCGCCGGCGGCGGACGATGCCGAATCTGCTGCCGCGCACCGGGTGTTTACCGAATCCATGGCGCGTCCGCCGCAGATGTGGGCGACTCATCCGGCGAACCGCGACCGTGAAGAGAATGCCAAGGCACGCTACATTGCCGCAGAGATTGACGCGCGCAGCGCCTGGGAAGTCTTTGCTGAAGCGGAAGCCCTGCGTACAAAAATCAGCGCCGGGTTTTATAACGGCGAAAAGCATGATGAACTGGAAGCGGTCGGCGAAGACGACGCGGTAATGAGACATTTCTCGCACAGTTCCTTAAATCCACAATATCGCGGTAATTATCTTAACCGCGATGTGATGCGTAATTTTTCATCGTTAGCTGAGCTGCTGGACTGTGGTTCGCTGGAAGCCTCGGCAGCGCAATCCCTGAGTAAGGTTTACCCGCTGGAACTAAAAGAACAGCTGGCCGCAGCGCGCAGTCTGGAAAGTGAAATCAGCACCCTGAAAGCCTTAATGAGCGGTGAGCTGAAACCTTCCGGCGGCGTGATCCGTCACCGTGGTGAAGAACTGCAAAAAGCCGATATTCCGCAGGTGCTGGATCAGCTGGCAACAGAGCGGACGGAGCTGACCAAAGCCTTAAAGGAGCACGACGCCAGTTGTCACCGCGCGCATCTGCAGGCGGCGGCTGATATCGGCCGGGGGTGGGATGATTATCTGCACGGCTTGCTTGGCCTGTTGCACAGCTGCGAACATCTGGCGGCGGTGGTTCGTAATGAACAAGCCTTGCTGGGAAATACCTGGGCGGTGATCACCGCTGACGGTCAGATTGGTTTCTTTGAAAAGCGCCGCATACTCAACGTTGCCAGAGCCGTAGATGAGCGCATGTTCGAAGTGTCGGCGGGGATGCTGCACCTGCAGCTGACGGATAAACTTATTACCGCGCTCGGCGTTGAAGACTGGAAGGAACAGTGTCCGCAACTGGCATTGCCAGAGGTTGATAAAAAGAACTGGATTGAGTGGTGTCCGGCTGCACATGAGCGTCTGGATGGCATCGCCGGATTGCTGGAATATATGAGCGCTCTGTTGCTGGAGGATGTGATTGTTACCGAGCAATATTTAGCACAGTCGGTTCAGCAGCCGGATGCTGTGGATAATACTGTGCAGGCACCGGCCGCCGGTGTGGCACCTTACCACTACCCGGTATTATTACCCGGTGATGAACACCAGTTGCAGCGCAAGCTGGATTTATGGAACCGTTTCCAGCTGGCGCATGGTTTTATGCCGACACTGGCGCGTCTGTTCGTGGCCGGAGTCATTGTTGGCGGCACGGTTTACGGTGGTTGGGTAATTGCTTAATCTTTGCTTAGTGGCTGCTTGATTCAAGCGGGTGAATAAAAAACAGCGGCTTTTAGCCGCTGTTTTTTTATTCGGTATGTTGTATCGGTTTTGATCGCGCTAAGCGTATTCAGCGCACCAGCTCATACACACACATATTCACCGCCGAGGCTAAATTCAGCGATTCAATCGCGCCATTGCCGTTAATGGTAAACGGCTGGGCGTTCATGGCGTCGAGTTGTTCACGCGGCACGCCACGGGCTTCGTTGCCGAATACATAGCAATCAAATTCTTTAAAACTACTGTCGCTTAACGCCTTGCCCTGCATATCGAGACAGGCGATGCGGGTATAGCGTTCGGCCACCACTTCGAGCGCCACATATTGCTCCAGCGCGACGTGGAAAATCGCGCCCATACTGGAGCGCACAACCTTAGGATTGTAGGGATCAACGCTGTTGGCGCTGAGCAGACAACGGAAACCACCAAACCAGGCGAGGGTGCGCAAAATCGTACCTAAATTGCCCGGGTCCTGAATTTCATATAAATAAATGGCGCGTTCGTTTTTGGCCGGCTGCAGGTTGCTTGCCTGAACCGGAGCAAAAGGCACGGCGGCAATAATGCCCTGTGGACTTTTGGTGTCGGACATCTGGCTCATGGCTTTATGGCCAACCACGGTCGTGCGCAGATTAAGGCTGATATTCTCCGCCACCCAGTCCTGATATTGCTCGGTAATAAACAGCTGCGACTGGGCCAGATGTGGCTGGGTCGCCGCTGCTTTCTGCAGCTCCAGAATCAGGTGTTCACCTTCCACCAAAAAGTGGTGCAGTTCTTCACGGTATTTTCTGTGTTGCAGTTTTTTAACGTCATCAACTTTCATGGCTTCAGCCCTGGTTCGCGTATTGCGCAAGGATGTCCAGCGCGACCGCTTCGGCGACTTTAATACCATCAACCCCGGCGGATAAAATACCACCGGCGTAACCTGCGCCTTCCCCCGCCGGATATAAACCTTTGGTGTTCACACTCTGCAGGGAGTCGCGGTCGCGGGCGATACGCACCGGCGATGAGGTGCGGGTTTCGATGCCGGTTAAAATTGCATCGTCGCGGTCAAAGCCACGGATCTGTTTGCCGAATTCCGGCAGAGCTTCGCGGATGGCTTCAATCACATAGGAAGGCAGTGACGGATACAGGCTGCCGAGTTTAACGCCGGGTTTATACGACGGCTCAACCTCACCGAATTCGCTGGAATCTTTTCCGCGAATAAAATCACCAACCAGCTGGCCCGGTGCGCAATAATCGCTGCCACCCAGTTCGTAGGCTTTTTCTTCGAGTTTTTCCTGCAGCTCAACCCCGGCTAATGGACCACCGGGGAAATCCTGCTCCGGATTAATACCGACCACAATGCCGGAGTTGGCGTTGCGCTCGTTACGGGAATAC
>Ga0100379_10003567_pt1 | contig 14113 bp, 11 predicted proteins | sample CryGeymeta201503_FD_80418 | JGI IMG/M metagenome (GOLD analysis project Ga0100379, IMG submission 80418) | Groundwater microbial communities from Crystal Geyser aquifers in Utah, USA - Crystal Geyser metaG 2015-03 | ecosystem: Environmental > Aquatic > Deep subsurface > Groundwater | place...
GGCATACATTCATTGATTTCTAAACCTTTTCACTCTAAGCCGTGCCTATGAACACAAACGATCTTTGGCAAGCGGTCCTGGGAGAATTGGAACTATCCCTCAGCAAGGTCCATTTTACCACATGGTTTAGAAATACTTTTATATTTTCCTTTACCTCGGAGGAGGTCGTGGTTGGTGTTCCGAACAACTTCACAAAAACCTGGTTGGAAAAAAAGTATCATAAAGAAATTCACAAGTGTCTTGTTACGCTTACGAATTCAAACATACGACGCGTTCAATACAAAGTTGAAACTCGAAAACCAGTTGCTCAATCAACTATAGAAGAGCCCGTAGTAGAAAATATCAGTACACCTGTTGAAGAACATGTTGCGACAACAAATCAAGTTCCAGTACAAACATCAAAGACTGCAAACAACACTCAACAACAAACCAGAATAGAAAAACCATTGAATGGTAAATATAATTTTGGAAATTTTATTGTTGGTAAACAAAATGAACTAGCTCATGCGGCGGCTCAAGCTGTTGCTGCGCATCCTGGCGGTGTTTATAATCCGCTCTTTATTTACGGTGGGGTAGGCCTTGGTAAAACTCACTTATTGCAAGCAATTGGCAACGAAATGCGTCTACGCAATTCTGAAGTAAACGTTTTGTATGTAACTTGCGAAACTTTTACCAACGAATTCATTAATGCAATTCGTAGTGGAAAAGGCCGTGATTTTAAAACTCGTTATCGCAACGTGGATCTTCTGTTAGTAGATGATATTCAGTTTATAACCGGTAAAGAGGGAACTCAAGAAGAGTTTTTTCACACTTTTAATGAACTACATCAAAACAATAAGCAGATAGTTATTTCTGCTGATCGCCCACCTAAAGCCATTACATCTCTTGAGAGTCGTTTAATTTCTCGTTTCGAATGTGGCATGATGACCGACGTTGGTAGCCCTGATTTTGAAACCCGTGTTGCGATTCTTGGAACCAAATGCAAAGAAAAACAAATTGCTATTCCACAAGAAGCTTTGCATTTTATTGCCGACACAATTCACAACAACGTTCGAGAACTCGAAGGAGCTCTCAATAAAGTTATTGCGTTCCACCAATTTAAAAATATTCCGATTGTACTTGAGACTGTTCAGCCAATTATAAGAAGCTTACAAGCATCTCCGACCGGAAAAATACTGACACCTCGAGAATTAATTGAAATCGTAGCCGCTCACTACGAAATTCAACTAGATGACATAATCGGAAAAAGTCGCGAAAAAAGAATTTCACATCCACGACAAGTAACAATGTATCTTTTGCGTGAAGAAATGAAATCGAGCTACCCAAACATTGGAGCAACAATAGGAGGTCGCGATCACACCACAGCCATGCATGCCTATGAGCGAATTGCGGGTGCAATTGCCGAAGATGAAGAAATCCTTCATGATGTTGAAAGTATCCGCCAAAAACTGTATTCCTAAAAGTTATCCACAGGGTTATCCACAGGTTACAGGAAGTTATCCACAGGGTTATCCACAGTTTTTGCTAAGTTATCCACAGGCTAGGGGGTGTGGATAACCCTGTGGATAAGCTGTGGATAACATGTGGATAAGTCGTCTAAAACTGTGGATAACTTCTGGGGCTAAAAAGTTATCCACAATCAAACAAAAGTTATCCACAGGGTTATCCACATGTTATCCACAGGTACGAAGTTATTTTGAGCTAATATTTATAGGGTGTTCCGTGAGTTATCCCCACTATCCACAGCCCCTACTACTATTACTGCTTTATTATATAAACTGTTTTAAACCATAACAGGGAATCTATGAAACTTTCATGCACTCGAGATAATCTTCACCAAGCCCTGGCAATCACAAGTCACTTAACAACAAAAAATGTTAATCTCCCTATTTTACAAAATGTTCATATAAAAGCTCAGGGAGGAACTATTCATTTCACTTCAACAAATTTAGAAATGGCAGTGCATTGCACTATTCGCGGAAAAGTAGAATCTGATGGGGAAGCAACAATTCCATCTAAACTTTTTTATGACTATGTAAACCTTCTTCCAAGCGAAACGGTTTCTATAGCGGGTAAAGGTGATCATCTTTCAATGGAGTGTGGTACTTACAAAACAAAAATCCACGGACTTCCAGCTACAGATTTCCCACTTGTACCGGAAGTTCATGGAGGAGTTGAGTTTCAAATTCCAGTCGATGATCTCAGAAAGGCTCTCTCACGCGTTTTATTTGCATCTGCGTCCAACGAGTCACGTCCAGAGCTTACAGGTGTTTGTGTGAGCGTACAGACAGGCACAAACGAAGGTAAGCTAGTATTAGCTGCTACAGATTCTTATCGATTAGCAGAATCAGTGATTCCGGTTGTAACTCCAGTTAAACCAGAAGAAGAAACACAGTTCATTGTTCCTGCTCGTACTTTTTCTGAACTCAATCGAATTCTTTCTGTTTTTCGAGACGATGTCGAATCACCATCAACCGTTCATTTAACTGTTTCAGAAGGGCAACTAGTTTTCCGTTTTGGGTCAGTCGAACTTATTTCTCGAACCATAGAAGGAAATTACCCTCCTTACAGGCAAATCATTCCAGCTGTTTTTACAACAAAAGTTTCTATTGATCGCGAAGACTTCATGAAAGCCGTCAAAACAGCCAGTCTCTTTTCTAGAGTTGGATTATTTGATGTCCACCTTGAATTCAATCCAGAAGAACAGTCTTTGGCAGTACAGGCAACAGACGCAACTCGTGGGGAGAACGTAGCAACTTGTTCAGTCACAGTCGATGGTCAAAAGAATGGCGTAACAGTTAATTACCGCTATTTGCTAGATGGTTTGCAAGCAATGGATTCTGAGGAAGTGAGTTTTCAAATGAACGACTCAGCTAACCCATGTTTGATTGTTCCTTCTACAACTTCAGACTTTTTATATATCGTAATGCCGATTAAACAATAAAGCGGCAGGCAGATACTTTAGGCAAAAGAAAACCCTCCCGCATCATGCTGGAGGGTTTTCTGATTGTAAGGGGTCAGACCTTGTTATATCCGCCGCAGCTGCACTAGCGAAGGAGGACATTTTGCATTTGGCCTTTTTTCTTGGAAAGTCACTATTTTTTCTGGAAGAATTAATGAATCATGCAAGTTTTTTTCACTCTCTCCATTATTACCAGAAGCACAGTGGAATGTATTTCAAAAAATTCCTATGAAAAACACAATTTTCCCAACAAAGTAGAAAAAATTCCAGATTCCGGGTCAGACCCCCAACATAATAATTTTCTTGCGTGATTTATATGTTTTACAAAGTTTTTGTGCAAAAATCTCTGCTAAATTGCAAAATGCACGATGCAGGGTCAGACCCCCCCCTTAAGCATAATCGCTGAGGGGATTTTGATTATTCTTGCTTTGGTAAAAATGGTCTGATTCCTTGCAGGAGTTCTGGAGGTAATTCAATCGGTGGATTGTTTGGAGTGCCTGTTGCTGAATCGGAAGTTAAATCAACTGTTGTATCTCCTTGAACTCTGTTGCGATTATCGATAGGTATTCTAACCAAAATACTTGGTGCGTAAATTGCATCTCCAGTATCTGTGTCACGTCCTTCGACTGTTAAAACCCAAGTACCAGACTGTGGAAGATTCCAATTAAAAGTTATAAAGGGTGATTGAGGTTCAATGATGGCGGCTATACGTGTTTTATCTGCTGAGCCAACTTCTTGTGTGTATAAAGATACAGAACGGAATCTGTATGGGTTTGGAGCAGAAACGACCACAGTGTATGTTTCTGAGGTTCTTTCAATTGTCTGCCCGTTTTGTGGGTCTGTTATTTCTACAGAAGAAGCAGAACCACTTTCATCTATGCGAATTCCTACTGTTGATGAACTGCTGTTATCAATATCATCGTAAGCAATAGCTTTGAGTGAGTGATAACCGCGATCCAGACTATTTGGTATGGAAGCACTGATATTAAAAGGAAAATGTGTATCTGTTCCTAAATAGAAACCATCAACATAAAAGTCTATACGAGCAATTCCTCGAGGTGCTTCGGCAGAAACGTCTGCATTCACAATTCGACCCGAAGTAGTGTCTCCTTCGCTTGGTGAAGTTATTCGGACAACAGGGAAGTTTTCTGGAACGTGTAAGTCATCAAACTCAGTCGGTGCTTCTTCTTGAGTAATGGTTTCACCTGTTTCTTCACTCTTTGCTTTTACCCAGGCCTGAACCGCATTTTCCCAATTGTTGTAAGCCGGGTCTTTCTCTGGATTTTTTGGTCTTTCTCCTAATGGATTTTCTTTGTTTACGTAGAATAAAATATTATGATATTCAGCAAAAGTTTTTTCTTCTTTATAAGTTTCCGGTGTGTATTCTGTGGCTAATTTTCCAGAGGCACGATCAATTGTAACTGTGCTTCCAGAAAGTTCGCCATTCAGTATTTTTTTATCTGTTTGTGGAATAGAAACACTTGGAAATTGTTCGATAGGTGTTCCTTCTAGTACCTTTTTCATAAAAGCATTCCAAATTGGAGCGGCAGCGGTTGATCCACCGGCGCGTGTTAGTGGATCGTTGTTGTTGTTTCCACTCCAAACACCAGCCACCAAAGATGGGGTGTAACCAATTGTCCAAGCATCATGATAATCGTTCGTTGTACCGGTTTTGGCGGCGACTGGCCTGTTCCCTAATTGGAGTGGACTACTTAAGCCAAAAACGTAAGAACGTGCATTGTTGTCAGAAAGAACATTACTTAGCATGTTGGCTGCTTCTTCTTTTATAACTCTTTTTCCTGCCTCTTCTTTCCATTCATCCAAAACATGACCCTCAGCATCTTCTACTTTGAGAATCGAAACAGGTGGCAAGTGAGTTCCGCTGTTTGCAAATGAACTGTAAGCATTTACATGATCTAACAAAGTAACTTCGGCTCCACCCAACACAATAGCCAGACCAAAATTGTCTCTATTTTCAAATGTTGTATAACCAAGACTATCAGCAAAATCCAGTGCTTTATCTACTCCAACCAAGTAAAGAGCTTTAACTGCTGGAATGTTTAACGATCCCTGCAAAGCCAAACGCAAAGATATTGGGCCTCTTTCTTGCAAATCGTAGTTGTTTGGTTGATAACTTCCAGAAGATGAAGCAAAGTTTGTTTTTACATCCCATACCAAGGTGTTTGGTGTGTAACCCATTTCAAAAGCTTTGGCGTAAACGATTGGTTTAAAGCTTGAACCGGGTTGCCTAGGGCGAAGCGAAACGTTTACCTGACCATCGATATCATTATCAAAATAGTCTTTTGAACCAACCATTGCTAATATTTGATGATTTTTTGGATCAATTGCGACAAGTGATGAATTAGAAAAACCAAGTTTTTCACCATCTTTTTCAACGGCACCTGTAATGACTTCCTCGGCGATTTTCTGTTTGTCGTAGTCTAGAGAGGTAATTACTTTTAACCCGCCTTCTTCTACAATTCGACGACCGTAAGTGTCTTCTAATTGTTCTTTTATGTAGAAAACAAAGTGAGGTGCTTCGATTTTGTTTATTTTAACGGCAACAGGTGTTCCCATTGCTTTGGCGGTGTCTACTGCTTCTTTGGACTGATAACCAAGTTCAGCCATACTGTCCAAAATCCAATCGCGACGTGCTTTTAGTTGGTCTGGATTGTTTAAAAAGCGAGTCGGAGCTTGTGGTAAGGCAGCCAAAGTTGCGGCTTCAGCTAAATTTAGTTCATTAACGTTTTTGTGAAAGAAGTTTTGTGAAGCTGTTTGAATTCCATAATATGTTGAACCGTAAGGAATTTCGTTGAAATAAATTTGTAGAATGTCGTCTTTTGAATAGCGACGTTCTAATTCAAGTGAAAGAAGAAGCTCTTTTACTTTGCGAGTAATGGTGTACTCGTTGGTTAAAATGGCGTTTTTAACTAACTGTTGAGTAAGTGTTGATCCACCTCCGCGCGATCCACCAAACGCCACGGCACGAAGTAATCCTTTTGGACTAAAACCGTAGTGACTACAAAAAGCACGATCTTCTGCGGCTAAAGTCGCTTGCAGTGCAAACAAAGGAACACCATTCGGATCGAATTCTTTTTGAGGATCATCTTTACAAAAACCTTCTTGCAACTTAACAATTGTGCGATTTTCGTCATTGAAAATTTCGTATAGCAAGTGTTCTCCTGTGCGATCAAAAATTTTGGTGCTTTGTTGAATGTTTCGTTCCGTTAATGAGTTTGGATCCGGTAAATCTTGGCTTATGTAGGCAATTATTCCAATTACAACCACAAGTCCGGCAGCACCAGCAATTAAAGCGTAATAAAATAACTTTTTTATATTCTTTTTGGAAAAAATTCGTCCAAGAAGTCCTTTTTTAGATGTGGAGGGTTTGGAAGAGTCCTTCCAGGAGGTTCGTTTTTTGGCAGACATACAAATATTGGTGGTTTGAATCACTGTGTTTGTTCTTTAGGGTAAAGAAAAAGCCCCATAATTGAAAGGGGGCAGACATTAGCCATGAAAATTTACAAGGGCTAAGGAAAACAAAAATAAGATAGTCTGATATTGAAAAACGGTTTTTTATAAAAAAGTGCAAATTTGTACTTTACAAATGATAACATGAAATATACTGTTTTAATTGGCTTTTTACACCATTATTTTGTATGTACAAAATAAATGTACAAAATAGACCTTTAGGCCATTGACAAGAGGGGTAAAATATGGTATGTTGTGTCTATCAAACGAGGCCCTCACGGGGGCTTTTTTGTTTGCCTCAATCAATTTGTACTTATTACAAAACGAGCGGGGATAACCAAAATTACTATGAAGAACACAACCATTGTTTCCCAAATGAATCGTGTTTTCCGAATCTTCCGTTTTCAGGCTATTACAGATGCTGTGATCTCTATCGTCGCTGCTTTAGCTATAATCGTTGTAGCTTTGCCTACTGGAGTTCAAGCTGATATTCAGCCTACAGATACTGTTAATGTTTCAGAGACTGTTGTTTCAGAGAATTCAGTAGCTTTACCGTCAATTAACGACTCAGAAGCTCTTTGGACAATCAATATTCCCCTTACTGCCTATTCTTCTGAGCCTGGTCAAACAGACGATACCCCGTTTTTGACTGCTTCCCAGACTCACGTTCGTGATGGAGTTGTTGCGGCAAACTTTTTGCCAATCGGTACTCGTGTAAAGATTCCTGCTCTTTTTGGAGATAAAATCTTTATCGTTGAAGATCGCATGAATGCACGTTACGATAAAAAGATGGATATTTGGATGGATCAAACCTCAGATGCTATTAAATTCGGTTTGAGACATGCGACTGTAGAAATCTACCCAACCCTTAAGGAAAAGAAAAAGCGTTAAAACAAAATCCCCGCCTACATTGGTGGGGATTTTTGTTGCTCATTTTATGACTGTTTGATACAGTTCATGCGCTATTTCGTTTGGCCACGTGGCGAAGTTGGTTAACGCGGCGGTCTGCAAAACCGCTATTCCGCCGGTTCGAGTCCGGCCGTGGCCTCCACAAAAGCCGTCTTCCATTTTATTGGAAGGCGTTTTTGTTTTTATGAAAGAGCTGTCCTTGAGTCTTCTAAGGCTTTTAGTGCTTCATTTTCTGGAAAAGAAAGAAGATTTTTTCCCAAAGTTCCTTTTACTAATGCTTTCATGTCACCGGGAAGTTTATCTAGAAAACCTGAAAGCTCTGCCTGAGGAATCGCCAAATAAACTTCGGTCCAAACAGAATTCTGAAGTTCATGACGCATTTTTTCGATAATGCTTGCAAACAAATGATCGCGACGGGTGTCTGATACATGTTGATTTTCTGAGCTACTGGTTACTCCTCCTGGTGTTTGAACGAGCGCCTGATCTCCGGATTGATATGGGTGCAGATCTTCTTTTAACTCGAAAAGTGCGGTAATATCATGTCCAGATGCTAGGTAGCCTTTTGCTTCGGTGGTGTTTGCTATAATCAGCAAAGTTTTGTTGGCAAACGGTGGTCGTGATTCAGAAATATGCATAGTGTTTCTATAATTTCTTTTTCTTTACTATCTCATTGTACTAGATTTTCATAAATTATGGGTTTTAATAAAGAAGTAGCCAAATCAATTAGAGAAATTATCTTCGGTTTAGAAGATGGTTTGGTATCTACTTTGGGTACTTTAACCGGTGTGGCTGTTGGTACTCAAAATGCCTCAGTGGTTATTTTGTCGGGATTAGTTTTGGTGGCTGTCGAGGCAACATCAATGGCGGCCGGAAGTTATTTATCTTCTAAAACTGCACAGGAAGCAGAAAAGGCTTGGGTTACTTCGGAAAATAAAAAAACAAAAACCAACAAAAACAAAGTAGACCTTTTTCAGGCCCACCCAGTACAATCAGGTTTAGTTATGTGGGTTTGTTATGCTTTAGGTGGAGCTGTTCCGCTTTTGCCGTATTTGTTGTTTCCTCTTGAGTGGGCGTTTTTCTTATCGATTGTGATCACATTTATTACTTTGTTTGGAGTCGGTGCTTGGAGTTCGTTGTACACCAAGCGAGACTGGCTTCGAAGTGCTATCGAAATGCTGGCGATATCTTGTGCCGCCGCACTTCTTGGATATGTTGTTGGTCGAATTGCCGGTGTTTATTTGCCAATTGTAAATTAATTGATTTATGTCGATTACAACCGAAGGTGCCATGAATAATTGTATGGTCTGTTCTTTGCCTGTGCCGGCTGTCGAAACCAGATTTAAGCACGAAACAGAGATTGGAATGCTTCAGGCTTGTTCTGAAGAGTGTGATATTGCTTATTTAGCCACGCCGGAAATTTATAACGTTCGGCTTGCAGACAAAGAATAACGATAGTAGATTACTTTTTGTATGCCAAAAATAACCGTAAAAGTTGATGTTGATTTGTGTATTGGAGCCGCTTCTTGCGTAACAATTGCTCCAGAAACTTTTCAAATGAATAATGAAAATAAAGCGGAAGTGCTAGACCGTGGTCTTATTCCTGACACTCCAAGTTACGAAAGAACCATGGAAGTTACTGATTCTGAACTCGCAACCATTATGATGGGCGCAGAATCTTGCCCGACTTTAGCTGTTTTTATTTTTGATGAAGAAGGAAAACAATTGTTTCCAGAAGAGTAATTGATTATGCGTGTTGTAATTGTCGGTGGAGGTGTAGCTGGAACAACAGCTGCTGAAGAATTAAAAAAACAAGACCCTTCGCTCGAGGTTGTTTTGATTTCAGAAGAACCACTTGCACTTTACTCCCGAGTTCTTTTGCCTCACTACATAAAAGGCAAAGTTCCTCGTGAACGCGTTTTCTTAAAAAAAGAATCTTGGTACGAAGAAAATAACATTGAATGGTTGCCTGGTATTTCTGTAACCAGTTTAGATCCGGACAATGCTTTTGTTTCTCTCTCAGACGGCCGTGAGTTGCCCTACGACAGGTTAATTATCGCAACAGGAGGAGATGTTCGTCATTTGCCTTTTGACTTGCGTGGCGTCTCTTATTTTCGAAACTTGGATGACACCGAGCACATGCTTCAGCTCCTCAATGAAACCCCAAGTGGTTCGCCGGCGGTTGTGTATGGTGGGGGTTTTATTGCTTGCGAATACATCAATCTTTTTGCTTATCGATCACTTCCAACAACTATTTGTTTTCGAGGAAAACATTTTTGGAACAGTGTTCTATCTAACGAGTCGGGAGAGTTGATCAACAATCACCTCAAAAAAAACGGAGTAACAGTTTTGCCTGATACTGTTTTAGAAAAAGTACTTGGAGAAAAAGAACTAACTGGAGTTATAACTTCAAACGGAGAATTGCCAGCCAAAATTTTGGGAGTTGGTATGGGGATTGAACTTGATCGCAGTTGGATAGAAAAAGCTGGAGTTGAATGCAATCGAGGCATAAAAACCAACGAATTTTTTGAAACGAACTTACCAAACATTTACGCCATTGGAGATGCTGTTGAGTTTTACGACCCAACAGTTGAAAGATCAATTCAGGCAGGGAACTGGCTAAGTGCCATTGTTCATGGTCGTACAGTCGCCAAAACTATCACCGGCAATAGGGAAGAGATAAAACTTGTTTCCTCGTATTCTACAAACGCTTTGGGGCTCGAAATGATTTTTATTGGTGATACAAACAGGGAAGCAGCCGACAAAGTTGTTTTGCGAGGAAAGACAGAAGATACTGGAATAACCGAGTTATTCATTAGATCTGGCTGTTTGGTTGGTGCTGTTTTGCTTGGTAGAAATTCCGATAGAGCTCCGCTGACAAAATGGATTCAATCCAAAGAACAAATAGAAAGTCACCTGGATCGAATACAAAACCCCAACGAACCTTTGGTATAAAACGTAAGTTTGTACAGGAACCACTTTGACAAAAAGTGGTTTTTGGGGTATGTTCAATCGTCTTTCGAGTAGAAAGATCTGGTCTTCATTAGAAGGCTTGTCAGATCTTTCACAATCAAAAAACGCACTCTAAAAAAGTGCAATGTCAGGAGGTTTCTCATGAGATTTCTCGGTATGTTCAGAACAATCTGGGCTTTGTTTGGGGGGTTTTTCTCCCGTTCAAGGCCGAGAGGTGGGGCTCAGTCTGCGCCAGCTCCGAGCGCTTCAACGATTGCTGTGGCACAACGTGCTCTGCAGGGTTTGTGGCCTAGGTTTCAGAATGCTATCTCTTCTAGCAGAAGCACAATCTTTGGTGGCAACAATGCTGCCGAGAAAATGCGTCGACTGTTGAAGCAGATTCCGTTTGGTGAGATTCGTGCTGCGGTTGATGAAACCGAAGCTATTCCTGTGCTTCTGGGGCTTATTTTGGGGAACATCTCCAATGAGTTTGTGACCGATGCACAAGATAGGGGTTTGTTGAATTCTGTTTGGAAAAGTTATGTGATTCCCACCATGGTGGGTACGCAAAACTTCGATCAAACAGCTTGGAACGGCCAGGTTGATGGTTGGATTGATTCCGCCGTGCCCGCCACCGGTTCCGGATATTTGAGAAGCGGTCCTTATATGATTTGTCTTGGTTTGGGATATGCGTTTGCTGGGAGTAATCCTTTGCATCCGTACTATCTTAAGCTGAAAGCCGTCAACAAAAAGCTCAAAACAGCTCAAGTTGCGACATTGGCAGAAGTGGAGCAGGCGGGTGCTTTTGTTGTGGCACCGGGTTTTGACCCTTCCATTAGTCAGTTTGTGTACATTCGTGAGACGCCTGAGTATTCGGACGCATCTATTCGAGTGTGGCTGGCTTTTGTGAGAACTGACGGTTTTCGGTATGCACTTGGTGGTTTGGAAAATTGGCTTCTGGCAATGTTGGGAGCCGATATGGGACGAGAGCTCAATACGATCCCTCCGCACCTCATGAACGCCTTGGCGAATCAGATGGTTGCCGACGGTTCTGTTTTGGCCAACGAAACCCTGACCAACGAAGCGTATTGCCTGATGTATCAAGCTATTCGTACGCTTGGTGAGGGTGAAATCGAGTTCATGAACCAGGTAAAGTACGTTCTTGGACGTGCTGTCATTTGGATCATGCGTGATGCCAATCCTGTAATGGTAAACGGTGTTCAAGTACCGCGACCTCTTTGGACGCGTGTTGTGGAACGTTTGCCCGAGATTGCCGGTTGGCTGGCGGTGATTGTGAGTGCTTTTACCGTCATTTTTGGCGGTATTGGTGGTCTTTTGTATGGTGGCTTGTTTCTTTTCGGGTGTTTGTCCACGATTCTTTGGTTTATGAACTTTGACCCCACTTGGGTGGCCTCGATTATGTTGGTCTTTGTGGTTTTGGAGTGGATCAGCTTGATTCCCACCATTTACCTCGACCGCATTCTTGAGGTTCTGGAAATCGATGAAGAGAACAGAGTCGCAACGCCGGGAATCAGAAGTCATGCCCTCAAAATTGGCATTGCTTTTACGGTGTTTGTTTCTTTGCTGGTGATTGGTTTGGTGGCCATGCCATCATCTCCCAATCTGGTTAAAATGAGTTTGGCTTGTGGTGTTATGGCGGTAATCGGTATCGGTGTTTACTTTGAGCATTATGCCATTGTAAAACGCCTGACCATTGCTGTCATTACCATTGCCGGGGTCTTTCTTGTGGGGTTGATGGGATGGAATTTGCTCCATTTCTCAGCCTTTTCTGCGAATAAGCAGACGGTTGTTGTGCGAAGTGTGACTTATTCCTTCACCGAAAATAGTGAGGGAGTTGATAAGTACTCTGTGGTGGTAACAGAGCTGGATGGTGCGCCATTCAATGCTGTGCCGGCCACGAGTCGAGTTACACATCAGCAGTCGTCCTATGTTATGCAGTTCTCTGACAACAGTTTCAGAAAGTATACCGGTAGTCCCAAAGACTATCACTGGTACAACTTTCAGAAGACCAAGTGTAGTCAGGGTGCTTTTGTTCGAGAGTGCTTTGTGGCTCAAGAAACTCTTCTCCATGGTTGGTTTGAATGGCTTGCCATGCCGGGGGAAAGTTACATGAGTCTGTCCGATAAACACCTCGCGGAAGAGTGCGGCCTCAAAATTCCGATCGAAAACTTTGTGCCCTCATGGTACTGGTTTGCAATCGTTGGGCTGTCACTAATTACGCTCGGCGTGCTATTCAAGATCGTTTCCGTATTCCTGCCAGATAACGACGAAAAGGCCGAAAAACGCCAAAAGTCGTTGTCAGAGACAGGTGGATCACTAATCAAATGGGGACTTGTTTCGCTGCTTTTACTGACCCCGATCATTTATGGTTTGGGCTTTGGTGAGAGTATTTTGCGAGGCAATCAACCTATTGAAAAGGTGATTCGCAGGTAGTTTCACTGTTCTTCTCTTCCTCGACCCTGTTTGAGTAAGTTCTTCCTTAACTGGAAAAACCACTCAAGCGGGGTCTTTTTGATTGACAAAAGCGTTATTTTGTGTCAATATACTGCGTTCCTACTCGGGCGGTTCTGAGTAGGTTTGAACCTTCACAACTAGGTGAAAAAATGAAAATTTTTTTCGTGTTCTTTGTGTTCTTCATCTTCGCGTCGGCGTGCTCGAGTTACGCCCTGCAGACCAAGCAGGATAACATGAGCCTTCAGGCCGAGGGTTACGGGTCGCCGGATGAGATTGAAAATCTCTACCGTGTGGCTCGAGATGAGAGGGTGGCCCATCATGGGCTCGACAAGGACAAGGATGTGGCTCTGTATGATCCTCGAACCGGTCAAACGACCGTCGAGGCCAAGGAGCCGTATCAGAACGGGTACTCCAATCAGTACTACGGGCAGTACGATGGTTCCACCTATGGCTACGGCTATGGGCAGGGAACGTACTTGCCGTCCGGGTATGAAATTGACCCCGCTCGAGTGGCTGCCGGCATTTATGCCGAACGTCAGGCCGAAAAGCAGAGGCAGCGCACCAGCGCCGCACCTGTTCGACGCCGTCGAGCGGAGCGGTACTACGAGCCCGAGACAACCGACGAGCCTTATTACGAGGATGACAGCGAAGTCGTGTATTACGACGAGGTGCAACCCGCACCGAAGCCGAAGTCCCGTAAGAAGTCGGCCAAGTCGAGCGCACGCTCGGCTGCCGAAGATGCTCGCCTCAAAAAGGTTGAGCAGAGAGTCGAAAGTCTCGAAAAAAACCAAGAAACAATGGCCGACGGTATTTATGAAATCCTTTCGGATGAGTAAATACCAGCGGTCAAAAAAATAGTGTCTGGTTTCCCAAAAAAAACAACGCCCCGCAAAATGCGGGGCACACCAAGAGGTTCTTCATGAACAAGTTTTTTTCTTTCGTTCTCGTTCTTTCGTTCGTCATCGGCGTTTCGACCAGCGTTTCGGCGCAGGTCAAAACGCCCGAGCAGTGTGCCAAGCTCGGTACGCCCGATCTTCGCACCGAGTGCAACACTCAGTATCTGAGCTGGTTGCATGGACAGCTCGAGGCTGCGGGGCGTGTGTGTGATCTGTCGATCGAGCCTGAGCGGTGCAACACCGCTCAGTTCAAGGCGATCACGAAAATTCTGGTCAATGTTCGAGAGAAGGGGATGATTCCCTATAATCTCGACGCTGACCATGACGCCGGCGATTGCCAGCTGACGAGCGATGCGCCCATTACGCAGTACCTGCGAGGGCGTCGCGAGGTGTGGCGAGACTACCACAAGCTGGAAGATCTCGTGGCCTCCGAAAGCCGGATTCGCCGGCA
>Ga0100379_10003573_pt1 | contig 14102 bp, 18 predicted proteins | sample CryGeymeta201503_FD_80418 | JGI IMG/M metagenome (GOLD analysis project Ga0100379, IMG submission 80418) | Groundwater microbial communities from Crystal Geyser aquifers in Utah, USA - Crystal Geyser metaG 2015-03 | ecosystem: Environmental > Aquatic > Deep subsurface > Groundwater | place...
CCTTATATAATTTAGTATAATTTAATACAATTTAAATTATTATTACTTATATTAATACTTAATATTACTACTTAATAATTAATGGTTAATATTTAATACTACTTATATGAACTTGATACAAATTATTTTATTTCAAACTAACATAATATCATAATCTTTTCTTTAATAATATCAATTTATTTATAAGTCAACTCACTCATTTAAATATTCTTTAATACATTGTTTAATACTAATAATATTAATTATATAATTAAAATAATTCAATAAAATAAAAATATTTTTAAGATAGCCTTTAGCTTTAATTTATTTTTATATTAATTAATTATAAAAAAATGAATCAAAACTTATCTATGAAAAGGACATTCACCAAACTAGAAAATAGATCAACACCTCTTACTTATAAAAACAAAAAAACAATATCAAAGGTAGCTAGTATAAGAAACAAATTATTAATATTATCAATAAAGAGAGTAATAAAAAAGTACAAAACAAATAGAGTTCAAACTTATTTAAAAAAAGTTGTTAATCATTTAATTTTTAACGAAAAATATAAAATCGTTGCGAGATTTAAAGATTACCTAATATTAGATGACTGCTGCGAATTTTTAAAAAGGTAATAGTAATTTGCTTAAGTTTATATTAGGTATTATTACTTAAAAGAATCAAAAGAGAAATTAAAAATAATATTAAAATTTCATTCAAAGAATTTTAAAGTATTTCCTAATTATTTCAAATTAGCATCGGCTAAGTATCTTTATAAAAATATATACTACCAAAAAAACCAATTTCAGCAAGAGGAATTAAGAAACGGTAAGAAGAAGACAACAAATGTAAAAAATAAATTTATAACACAACCTGAAAATGTTATCTTTACTAAGTCGATTCAAAAATCAATAATAAAAACTGAGCAGCTAACAACAAAGGGTTCAAAATATAATTCGAATAATAGCTCAGTAATAATTAATGATAATAATGAAAATAATGATAATACTAACAACTATGTGGGACCCAACTATGACGCGCCCCTTCCTTCTCCTAATCCAGAAGAATCTATTCCTAATTTCGATAATAGTTTTTTTAAAACTACTCAAGTTAAAGACGAAAGTATGAGATCAATTAAAAATCTATTAAATTCATTTGATGATAACATATTCGATAACAATAATATTTTAAAAACGGAAGGATATGATTATAATAGAGAAGTTCATACAAATAGGGTTAATAATATTAAAAGTTCGAAAATTACCTTATCGAGTATGTTAAAAAATGCATCGAGTGGTCTACATTTTCATGACACTAAGAGACCGGAAATAAAACATGAATTAGTCGAGAGAATGAGTAAAAATTTGCAGAAATCAAAAGATAAATCGTAATAATATGTTTAATATTTATTAAATATAGGCCTATTCTACATAAAGTAAGTGAAACAAAGATTAAAAAACCAACCTCAGCAGTACAAAGTGATGAAAAAATCATAACTTATAATAATAATTTTATTAATAACATGAATAATATGAACAATAATGTGAATAATAATGTGAATAATAACAATAACATGAATATCCTTAATGCATTTAACTCACATAGAAATTCCGTAAATAACTTAAACAATATTGTTCCTTGCGAAAATTTAAACTTTCAAATTAATGGAAAGTATGGAAAAATTGATAGAAAATCTATTACTAGATCCTCTAATGAAGAGATTTCCAAAAACATTTCAAAAAATGACGAATTAATAAATAATATGTTTAATACCCCGCTCAAAATGAAATTACAAACAGAAAGAAACTTTAATTTTATCAGCACAAATACAGGAAGTAACGGTAATTTAATAGGAAATAATACTGACCCTAAAGAAAATAGATATTTGATTAAAGAAAATTTAGGTTTGATAAGCCCAGGGTCTAATATAGAAAATATAGCTAATAACTTTCTTCCTATTTCGGAACATGAATTCTTTACTCTTCACAAGGTTGCAAATTCTTTAGAGAAGATACCTTTTATCAATAATAATACTTATTATAATAACTTCAATATCGTTAATAACTTTCAAACAATAACTGAAAAGGATGCCAAAGATTTATTAATGAAGAAGCAAAGTTTCAAAAAGTATGGAACAAGCACAAATTTTGAAGGAATTAAGAAAAGTATTGAGTTTAATACAGAGCCTAGTCAACCTTATCAAAATAACCAAAATAATCAAAATATCACTAAAGAATCCAGCCAAACTCAATATAAATTCTATCCCTCAAACACTAGCGCTAGAAATTTCAAAGGAGTACTTAAAAAGAATATTGAAAAAGAAAACATAAGTAAGAGAATAAACACATCAAGACAAACTGGAAGAACTAATCATTATATGGTTACTTCAGCTTCAGTCGAATCTCTAGGAGGAAGTAACGGCTATCAATTAGGGCCTTTTTGTGAACGAGAAAAGATTGAAAGAGTTATAAGTAATAAGAAAGTACTATCAAGTAATAGCAAAACAATTGAAAAAATAATAGACGGATTTCGTAGACCATTTAAAGGAGATGATGATATAGTAAAATATATTTTTAATTTTAAGAAAATAATTGAAGATATAGAAGATTATGATGAAGTTGTACTAAAGACAGATAATAATCCGGCCCCTAAAAGAATAGTCAAAAATAGTAATTTGTTCGGCTCTGTTGAGCTACCTAGCAGCTCAAGAAATATGCAGTTTAATAAGATAATTAATGGAAGTAATCAGTTTAAGAAAGTTACTTTAAATAATTTAAGAGATCAGTTAAAAACTTACTCAAAAGATAAAGGAGTTTCTAACATATTAAAATCTAAAACTACTAAAATACCTATAATGTCACCAAATCCAATTGAAAAGAAATTTAGTAGTCAACAAATAAAAGAAAAATTAATTAGCTCAACACCTAAAGATTCAAAACAGTCAAATTATAAAATAAATTCTATTTATAACACAACTGGTAGCATTAAGTCGACAAATAAACTAATGTTGAAGAAGCAATATTAATAATTTATTTGTTTTTATCATATTTTTTTAATTTTATATAATATTGTAAGATAGTAAATTATATATAAATAATTTTTTTATATAATTCATACTTAATAACATTTTTATTTTAGTATAAATATTAGTTATAAATAATAATTATTAATTATAAAATGAATAACAGATCATCCTCAGGAAATAAATCTAACAGATCAAGCAAAACAGGAGAACCAGAAAAGGCTAATTTCTTCATTAAGATTCTTCCTTATATGAAGATAGCAATAAATGACTCTAAAAAATCATTAAGTATGCTTGCTTATGCTAAAATATTCAAATATCAAAATCTAAATGCTAATACCTCCATTTTTAATTACTTTTCAATCAATGTATTATCAGAAGAAGACCATCAAATTGAATTTTTGAAAGATATGCTAGCTTTATATGACAAAAAGAATTTCTTACTTGAAAATTCAATAAAAGACTTTCAGAAAATTGTGTTGAGAAAAGAGGAAGAATCTTCAAGGAATAAGGTATCTGAGATTGATACTAAACTTTGGGAGCTAGAAAAAAATAAGCTGAAACAAGAAAATTATAAGCTTTATTGTGAGTATGAGAAACTAAGTCTCGAGAAAACAAACAATGATAAATTTGTAACACAATTTAGTTACATTTCAAAGAAAATAAAAAACAATTGCATAAAATTACAAAAGAAGCATACTAATAAACATTTAGAACTAGTAAAGGGTCCTGAAAACAGTCCCAATACTAAAACATCTTCAAATTTAAAAATATTAGAAGAACTTAATGACATTTTCGACAACCTTCAACATAGCTTAAACGATGCTAAACTTCAAAACGAAAAATTACACACAGAGATTACTAAGTTAGAAAAAGAGATAGGAGACAGCAATAACTTAGCAAAAGAACTTAGCATTAAAAATGAAGGAATAAAAGAAAATGAATTACAGTTACAGTTATCAGCAAGGGAAAAATACAACGAAGATCTATTAGAAAAAACAAACGATTTAAATAGCCAATTAGAACAAGATTTAGCAGAAAAAGAAAAAGAAATAAAAAAGATTACTGATTTACTTAATGACTATAAGAACAAAGAAGTTAAATTAAAGGAAGACAACAAGAATTTCGAAGTTTTATTAGAAAAAGCTAAAGCTCAATATAGAAAATTAGAAACAGATTTAATAGAAAAGGACAAACAATTAATTAAAGTTAATGAGTCCGTTAATTTTTATAAAAGTAATGAGACTAGCAATAAAGAAAAAGATAAGAATACAGAAAATACATTAGATAATTTAAAAAATATTAATAACAAATTAGAGGTCGACTTACAATATAAAGAAAAAGAAATTATTAAATTAACAGAACAAATAGAAAGTTATAAAATTGATTTGAATGAATTACAAAATAAGGAAAAACAATTAGAAATTATAAAAGAGAAAGAAAAAAGTAATATTATTATGTTAGAGAAAGCTAAAACAAATTTAAGTAATTTAAGTAATGAATCTGAAAAGTATTTATCTTCTAATAAAGAGAAAGAAGAAATGATTAAAAATATAACAATACAATTAGACGATCTTAAAAATAAGGAAACATTATCTAAAGAAAAAGAAATATATAGTAGTCATCTATTAGAAAGTTCAAAAGCGTTAAATACAAAACTTGAAAATCAATTAGAAGAAAAATCCCAACAATTATATAAATTAAATATTCTAGTCAACGAATTACAAAATAAAGAAAATATTTCAAAAGATAAGTTAGATGGAAATTATGAAAATACTCAAAAATTAAAGGATCAACTATTGCAATTGCAAAATAAATTAACATCAATTGAAGAAAAATATAATCAAGAGACTGACAAGAAAAAAAAGTATAAAGAAAAATTAAATGTATCAATAAATGAACTAACCGAATTGAAAAAAGTTGTTGAGTTTAAAAGGATATTAGTAAGGGAAAGCTTTCACATCGAATTAATTGGAGAAGTTATTAGTAATTTACGTTCACTAAGGGTTAAAGAACATCAATATAATTTAGAATTTATAAGAGAAAGGATTAGAGTAAAGGAATCACAGATTAGTTTTGAGTTAATAGGAATAAATATCGAAAGAAAAGCAAGTTCTAGTTTAGATATAAGAGACAATCAAAAAGAGTTAAGTTCTTCTAGTTTCTCCAGAACAGAAATAACTCCTTCTAAAACAACTAAAACTAATTCAGTAAAAAGATTACTTCACTTAAGTAAAAGCGAAACAGGCAAACAAATTCCATCCATAACTGGAATTTCAGGGATTGAAAATTATAATGAAGCTATGAACGGAAGTGAAGATTGTTTTTCTTTCGTCGATAAAATTATTTCTGAACAGGAAAAAGTTAAACAGAGCATAATAAACTGTATAAATAATACAAAAAAGCATTTTGATACCCTTCATCAAAATGTCAATTCAAATCCAGATAGCTATAGAGATAAGGAGACTGGTCGTGCAAAAACAGAGTCAGGACTAAACGATACAATTAACCAAACTTCTTACTTAGAGAAAGGTTTTACTTCTCAGGAAAACTCATTTGAAATACAGGATAAAGATTTACAACTTAAAACAGATGTAATAATCTTTATTTTATTAATTTAAATAGGGAAATATTAATCTATCTTCTTTTAATTCTGAGAATGTTAATGTAAATGAATTGAAACGACAACGAAATTTATTTAAGAAAAAGTACGAAGATCTACTTGCACAAAATTTACGCCAGGGTGTAAAATCAGATGCTATGGTTGTTTTAAAACAGGCATTTGAAAAATTGATAGGACATTTGGAAATAAAGTATTTATAATCAATTTATATTAACTATAGTCAAAAAATGAAAGATATTATTAAGGTTATTATGAAAGTGTTAGACTATCAAGATAATGAAATTAATTATATACTAAATAATAAATCAAAGAAAAAAGGCTTTTTTACAGGCATTTTCAAATAGATAAATATTGGTGAGAATAAATTACATAGGCATTATAATATAAATAATATAATTAATTAACATATTCAATTCATAAATAATTACATTCTTAATTATTACTATTCTAATTCTAATTCTAATTTAAATTTAACAATATAACTTAAATTAAAATAATTAATGGAAGATGATGAAGATAAGCCAAAAGTTGTATTAGTACCAGCTAAGAACAGAAAAATATTCATAAATAAAATGAATTCATGGAAAATTAAATACTTAATTGATCAAATTAGAACAGAGCACTTAGATCAAAATGATATTTATGTAGCTAAAAATTACTTTATGGGAACTATCAATAAAAATAAGCCACCTTTACCTCATTTATTTCGACCAGAAATTGTTTCACTTGACTCTGAATCGCATTTTAAAAACAAAATTTTTGAGAATGATATATTTATCTTTGATCTAGAAGAAAGCGACATGCACGAAGTTGATTATATAATTAAAGGAATTAAAACTCTTAATATAACAGAAGAGAAAACTTTAATAATTATATCATCAATTATGACCTGGGCTAGAACAGGACCTAAATATAAAAAGGAAAAACCTGAAGGAGAAGAAGGTAATATGGAAGGCGGTGAAGGAAATATGGAAGGAGGTGAAGGTGGAGAACAAGTAGAGCCTGAACCAGAATCAGAAGAAGAAGCTGTAAGGCTAAAAACTTTTATTTAATAAAAATTACTAATAAACATAATACTAACTAATTATTAGGAGGAAGAACCTGAAGAAGCTGAGCCAGAAGAAGAGAAAAAAGATGAAATGGACGGAGAGAACAAAGAAGATATTCCACCTCCAAAGAAAAAACTTAATTATAAAGATAAAGACCTTAATTTAAGAATACCAGATGATAAACATTATAAATTTAAAATGATTGAAACACTAGCATTAGCAGCATCTAAAACTTGTAAAATTTTGAAAACGTTTATTATTGTGCCTGGCTTAATTTATGGTTATGATGAAACTGTTTTTTATGAATACTTTAAGGTACTAGTTTAATTTATTATTAACTTAATCATTATTAATTTTAGCAATCATGGCTTCAAAACTTTTCAGATCCTCTTCCTTATCCAACCGGTAACAAAGCCAAAAAAGAAAAAGGAAAAAATATAATACCAACAATTCATATAAAAGACTTAATGTCATTAGTAAAAAGAATTATCGAAAGAAATCCTCCGACAAAAACAAATTATGTACTTGCGGTTGATAAAACTAAAAATAAAAAACTTGATAATATAATGAAATCAATTACAAAAGGGGTCGGTATCGGATTAGTTAGCCAAGTAGAAAATGATAAATCATTACCAAGCTTTGAAGAACTACAAATAGATTTGAAGATTAAAACTTCTAAATTCTTCGATGACAAACAAGGAGATGAAGAAGACGAAGAAGCATTTAATAAGAAAAAATTCCCTTGGCATTGTGAAGTAAATTAATACTAATAACAAATATAATTAATATTTTAGTTTGGAATTCCAGGAGAAGGAAACGGCGAAAAATTAAGAATAGAGTTTACAGAGTCCAGAAAACTTAAACCTTTAAAAGTACTAATAAGTGGATATCCAGCTTCAGGAAAAACTCACTTATCACAGTTACTTGCTAAATATTATAACATTCCTATAGTCAATGTAAATGATATTGTAAAAGATGCTTGGAATTTAAAAGAAGGAGAGTTAGGAGAGACAATTCAAAAGAAAATTGAAGAACTTCAAGATGCAGAACTAGTAAGAATCGAAGAAGAACAAAAGGCTAGAAAAGTCAAAGATCCCCCTGAAATCGATAAAACTAAAGTAAGATAATATATAATGGTATATAATATTATAGCTTGTTCCTAGACTTACTGATGATATTTTATTCCCTGTACTTAAAAAGAAACTAAAAGAAAATATTTATAGAAATAGAGGATATATACTTGATGGCTATCCAAGATTTTATGAAGATGCTAAAGGTGTGTTTATTGACACTATTGAAGAGCCTCAAGAAGGTCAAGAACCTATAACTCTAAATAAAGAAATACTACCTAATAATGTTATTATACTTGAAGGTGGCAGTGATAAATTTCTAAAAAACAGAATAAAAGAAATGAGCGAAGAAAAGTTGAATGGAACACATTATAATGAAGAGTCTATGAATAGAAGGTTATTGAGCTATCATACTAAGAATGAATCAGAAAAGGGAGACTTAAGTTTAAATGACTTTTTCGAGCAAAATGGTGTTGAAAGTTCAATATTAAATTGTACAAATTCAGAAGGAGAACTTATAAATAAGATGAAGATTTTCTTTGAGAGAAATGGGAAATTAAATAATTATATGACACAAGACTTCAAAGATATTGAAATAGAATCAAAAATGCTACAAGGCGATATAGATAAAATTAATGAAAGAAATATTGAAATAGCTAAAGCGTATATTATTCTTTAAAAATTAATTTTATATTTTTAGAAATGAGTTTTTCGATAATCAAAAAATAGAAGAGAAGAACAAGTTTAATAAGATAAAAATGGAAGAATTAGAGAAAAAAGAAACAGAACTTCTTGATAACAGATCGAAAAATTTAAAATTATATTTGATGGAGAATGTTATCCCTATACTATCACAAGGTATCTTAGAAGTTTGCCAGAAATGCCCTGATGATCCAGTCGACTATTTATCGGAGTTTTTGTTTGAAAAGTCAATGCAAGTTCCTTTTAAAGATCCCTCAAAATATAATCAATAAGAAAGTAATATATGATTATTTCATTTGAAGTTATAAAGATAAAACTCAATTATTATAATAAAAATTATTAAATTGATATTTAATCAATACATTCAAATTTCTTATTTCCAAATAATTTATATAATAAGTAATAAATAGTTTAATAGTTTAATTATTAAATTTACTATTTTAGTAGATTATTATTAAAATTTTACACATTTACACATTTTTAATTTTAATAATTTTATATAAAAATGAATATGTCAGAAAAACCAGATGAAAAAAGTAATAATCAAAAAGCTATTTCAAATTTCGAATGTTCAATTTGTATGGAAATAGCAAAAGAACCAGTAGTTACAAAGTGCGGACACTTATATTGTTGGCCTTGTATATATGAAGTAAAATAATACCTAACTTAAATAATTAATATTATTTATAAAAGTGGTTAGAATTGAAAAAGAATCAAGCAGACTGTCCTGTATGTAAAAGTGCTATTTCTCAAGAAAATTTAATACCTATTTATAATAAAGATCAAAATAATAACAATACAAACAGGTTTAATATTCCAAATAGACCTAAAGGTGAAAGAACTGAAAAAGCAAATGAAGTAACAAATAATAATAATAATTATAATAGGAGAATAACGAAGCTGGCCCTGGAGGATTCAATTTTGTAGGCTCATTTGGGTTTTTTCCTTTTATGGGGTTAAATTTTCATTGGGGTGGTAATGGAGGAAATACAGGGAATGTCGGAAATATGGGTAATGTAGGAAATATGGGTAATACTGGTAACAATAGAAATAGACCTAATATGAATCGATTTCCATTTAATGTTAATAATGCATTTAATGATATGCCTGTGCAGTTAAAAACAGCAGTCACACAGCTTGTTATTTTGTTAATAATGATATATCTCTTTGTCTTAACAAATTATTAAAGTTTAAAGTATTATAAATGTAGTAGTAAGAGTTAGTTATCAAAGATCAAGTAAAGAGTTGAAAGTTGAGTGTACCAATTTGATTTATTTTTTAGTATAGATAAATATATATTAGGCATAAATATAATAATTATTAAATAATATAATACAAATTCTTCATGAGTTAAGCATTAAAATCAATAAATATAATTTAAATTAATTTATTCAATCTTTAATTCAATAATTTTTACAAGTTTACAAGACTTTATCTTTCTTTAGCATTCCTTATCTTCATTATTTCTTATGCTGCTTTTTTCATTGCAGCTTCGTCATCATCATCCATAGGTTCTTTAGCTCCGTGTGATTCATCTTCTTCATCAGATACACCAAGTACTTCATCATTATCATGAACGAACTTCTCATTAAGATCAACTGTTTCAGTAAATTCCATTAAACTTGGATACACTTTATTTTTCTCAGGTATAAATGTTGGATATTTTAATTTTCCAAATTGAACAGGGACTTTTTTAATTGAGTCATATATTTCTATTAAAGCTCCTTTAGTTCCTGATACTCCTCCTTTTACATATATTAATGATCTATCATAGTCAATACGGAATACTACTAAATTTTGAGTTACTTGATATTTATTTCCCATTTTTCCTGCCATCTTTTTTCCTGGCCATACTTTTCCAGATCTTCTTCTGTTTCCTATTGACCCTATTTGCCTATGCTTTAAAGAGGTACCATGACTTGCAGGACCACCTCCAAAACCCCATTTTACCATGACACCCTGAGTTCCTTTTGCTTTTGTTTTTGATCTAACATCAACGAATTGTCCTATAATAATTATTTAGAAATTATTTAAATTTTTTAAATAATATTACCTGGAGTAAAGTGTCTTGGACCTAATGCAAACCCGACAGGTAATATATTTTCGGGATCAATTTTAAACTCTCTTACGTCTCTTTTGGCTGGAGTACCAGCTTTCATAAAATGCCCTAACATTGGTTTCGTTAAAGTTTTTTTATTCTTCTCGCCAACCCCAACTTGAATTGTGCAATTTTTATGCGTATTAATTTTAACTTGTAAGACCTGACATCTATCTACTTTTAATATAGTAAGTGGAAACCAAATTCCAAATTTATCCCATGTACCAGTCATTCCAACTTTATATGCTAATAGGCCTGTTCTTTTGGAGTATTTATTTTCAGGCTTAATTTCCTTAACTGTAAACTTTTCGTTTACTTTACTTTCATTATTAAATGGCTTTTGAATTCTTACTTGTAAACCTTTTTCTCCTCTTTCTGGAAGTAAACCAACAAAACCTTTTTTAAAGTAATTATCTAGTTTATCCTTAGTTTCTTGAGGGCTATTAGTCGAATTTATATTTTCTTTAGTTAAATTTTCTAGCCAATTTTTAAAATCTGTTTTATGTTGTTCTACTATATTTTTATCGATTTTTAAATTGGTATTATCGTATATTTCATTCCATTGTACGGCTGTTTTGAATGAATGCTTGAAAAAAGAATTTTTTAGTGTTTTAATTCTTTTCAAGAACATTAAATTTATTAATGCTTTAAATATATAATTAATTAACTAAAATAATCAAATATAATTTTTAATGGACTCAAATATAAATATAAATAATTATATATAAAATATGAGAAAAATAAATATTATAAATATTCTATATTAAATTAAAATAAACTGTATTCACTATTATAACTATATTAACTTTTAAATTATAAATATTTTATAGTTCCTCTTGTTGACTAGGAATCTTTAAGATTGTCTACTAATCCTTTATTCAAGTATACTAGCACATGATTATTATTTTTATTATAATTGTTCTGGTTCTGTTCATAATTTTGATTATGTTTAAGATTTGTCTTAATAATTATATGCTTTTCATACGAAAGGTCAGAATTATTTAAAGCATCTTCATCAGAACAACTTAATTCTTCATTTGATTCAGAGAAAGAGTTTGTATTTGAAATAGACTCATCTATTGAATATTCTAGGTTATCTTCTCCAAATTTTATTTTTAATGGTACATCTTCAAAATAAGTTGATTTAACTGCAATTAATGAGGGTTTTGATGAAGATTTAGTCTGATTAGATAATGATCTAGTCATTATTTCAATATCATTTGTGTTAGATTTATTAAATGGAATTATTCCTTTTACAAATTCACCAGTTTGAAAAGGTGATTTAACTACGTTAGAAGTAGCAGTGTTGTTATTTGTATTATTGACTGTAAATTTAAATTCATCTGTAGGTATTTTCTGAAAATCATTTTTCAAAATTGTATTATTATTTGTTATGCAATTTGTTATATTATTTGTTAATTTTTGTTGCATTAAATCCTCAAGAACGTCTATATTAATTTCAATACCGTCATTTTCTTCTTCAATACCGTCTTCATCTTCTTCATTACTATCACCTAAAATATTAAGTATATAAAATTTACGTTGAGAAAAGTTTCCTTGATCTTCAGTGCAATTTACATTGATGTCAGTTGTTATAACGTGATTATTACTTTCTTTGGGTTTGTATATTTCTTTTGTCTCTTCTTTTACTTTGAAAGCTTCATAATCCTTTAAGTCGTTGTTTTCTTTCTCCTCTTCTTGAAGATTTTCTACTTTAATTTTATTATCTTCTGCTTCTTCTTGTTCTTGAGCTTGTTCATCTGGATCAATATCGTATTTTTCATTATTTGCTTTTTTCTTGAAGAAGTCTAATGGTATTAATTTTTTATTTTCTTGACCGATATCATCGAATGTTGATAAGTGTTTTAGGTATTTGACTAAATAGTTAAATTCTATATCTTGTTTATTATCATAGAAAGGTAAAATTGGAATTCCGTTGTTGAATTGGAAAACAAAAGATAATACAGAATTATCAATAATGATAATATCTTTTAAGTCAACATTTTTAAATATTCTTAAATCCTTTACATAGATAAATTCATCAAGCATTTTTGTTCTAATGCAATTATTTCGGTATAATCTATATTTTATTAATTCTCCAGTAGGATCAAAGTAATCAATTACGCTATCTGCATAAATTTTATGTGAAGCAGTATAAACAATGCTAATATAATGTTTATTAACTTCTTTAAGAGCTTCTATCATTCCAGGTCTTATATTAATACCAATCTAAATAAATTAAATAAAATTACAGTTTTGCTCTTTTTAGGGAATTTAACTTCAATTTGGACCTCAGCTGCATCAGGAGCTTCTTGATCACAATGGATTAATGTTTCGTCTAGATCCCAAACACATAACTTTTTGCCTTGACTCTTCATTAGCTCTAAATGAGGAAATTCAATTAGAAAATCTTTAATTTCTTCAAGAGAAGGGAAGACAACTTTAGAAGCTCGTTTGAAACATTCTTCAGTATATTCGTAGAAGTCAATAATGTCTTGTGTACCGACTGATATAAGTTCTTCTTGAACAACTTCTTGTACGGGCTCTATAGCTATTGCTTCTACTATAACTTCTTCTACTATTCCTATTTGATCTGAATTATAATTTTTATTATCTATTAGATTCAGCGCCTGACTCTTTATTAATGGAGTAGTATCTAAAGGTTTTTGTTTTAGACTTGCAGTTCTTCCGTTATTTGGTCTATGTTGATTTCCTGCAACCGTTGGTCGCTTTTGAGTAACTTGACTTACATATGAAACAACTAAAAAATGAATAAAAATAAAATTGAATTACAAGTATCATCAAGCGCATCAAGAGTACTTACATTCTGAGCATCATTGTTAAAGTGTTCCTTTATTTTCTTAACCACTAAAATTAGCAATTATATAATACAACTAGATCCAATGTCGGAGTTTGATAAACTTTTTGAATGGCTGAGATGAGGCAAAGATTTAAAGTAGTAGTTTTCCTCATCTATTTTTATTAAGATATTATTACCTTGTTCTTCATTTATTTGTTTTAAATCTGAAAGCTTTACTTTTAGATCAAATTTAAAATTCTTATCACTATAGATAATAGTAGCATTTTTATTTGTATGTCTTTGAACAATTGCATTACTACTATTTATAACAGAAACAGAATTCAATTTTTGTAAGATATTGCTTGGTTCTTTACTAGTTTTACTAAGACTTTCTTTCTCATTATAGGTATAGTTGGTAAAGGACTTTGGCTTCTTAAACAATGGTTCCATTTTATGTTTTAAGTGTTAAATGACGTACAAAATAATTATTAATATTAATACTTAAATTTAAAAAAATAAAGATAATTAAATATTATAAGATTGAAATTAATTAAAAAGTGTTAAGAGTTTTTAATATTAATTAATTTTGTTTAAGACAAGTATTAATTGCATTTCGATTTATATTTAAACTTTGTATCAAACATTTATTACCCTTAATCAACATTTATTATTAAAAACATATTGATTCAATTTATAAATTATCTACAATTATATCTCTATGTTATATTTAATTTCTTTACTTAATTTTATTTCTTA
>Ga0100379_10003605_pt1 | contig 14025 bp, 18 predicted proteins | sample CryGeymeta201503_FD_80418 | JGI IMG/M metagenome (GOLD analysis project Ga0100379, IMG submission 80418) | Groundwater microbial communities from Crystal Geyser aquifers in Utah, USA - Crystal Geyser metaG 2015-03 | ecosystem: Environmental > Aquatic > Deep subsurface > Groundwater | place...
AGATTTTTGGGGATTGGGGATTGGGGATTGGGGATTGGGCCCAATCCCCAATCCCCAATCCCCAATCCCCAATCCCCATTCATATATATTAAACATAGTTATAAACAATAATAAATATAAAATATATTAATATTAATAGTTTATATATAATATTAAATTATATTATATATAAATTATAATCAAAATTTATATGTAAAAATGTAATTAATATTTATATAAAATATTATTTAAAATTGCATATTAAGCTTTTTCGCTATCTTATTATCACTATCTTCATTGATTTTTGTCATTCTCTTTTTATGGCTGAAGGGTCCTGTACTTATATTCGCTTGTGAATTATTATTTATATCTTTATTTTTCTTTTTTGTGTCTTTTCGAAATTTAGGTGTTAGTATTTCTTCTAGATCACTGCTAACTTCCTTATCGTCAGAGTCAGGTCGCTTACGCTTTTTGTCGAGGAGTCTATTACTATTTTTACTATTTTTGCTGTTGAAACTTAGATGAACTTCATCTTGGTTTTCATCTTCATTGTCATATGAGTCGCTATTTTCACTAATTTCATTATTATTATCAGAGCAGGCTTGTTTAGAATCCTCCTTTGATTCCTTTGAACTTTTATGTTTTAAATGTTCCTTATGTTCTTTTATATGTTTATGATGATGATGATGATGATTATGATGTTTATTAGTAAAGAACTCTTGCCCGAAGCTATTCTTTTCGACGTTAGACATATTTGTATTTGCGTTTGGCGTAGACATAGTTGTTGAATTTCCTTCGATATTACTACTAACTGTTTTAAATAGCACATTACTCTTTGGTTTCTTCTTTAATCTTTCTATATCGTCATTTTTACAGTCAGTGCATTTACATAAGCTGGTACACAGAACAGAACTTTGATAACACTCACAGTATTTCTTCAAACATTGGGTTTTGCTACAATTGCAGCCTCGCATATGTTTTGTTTTTTCTACTTTGTCCTTTTCACTATCAGCAGCGTTATAATCAATTTTAGGCTTGAAAGCCGAAGGGTTTTTTTCTCGAAGACTATCCATTACTTTATTTCGTTCTTCTGCATTTGCAACATTGTTAAAGCAAGGAGAGCAGTTACATCCATCACAATATAGTCCTAAAATAAAGCACTCGCAATACAATTTCAAACATTTTGATTTCTTGCAATTACAAACTATTTTAGGTTTTGGAGCAGCTGCTGGGTTTGCTGAGCTTATTTTATTATTTTCTATAGAGTTTAAGTTATTATTTTGATTATTATTATTGTTGTTATTATTATTAGTTTTATTGTTATTATTGTCTACTGTTACTATTTTCTTCTTTAAATCATTTGGTGATCTAAAAATATTTTCATTAGCTTGTACGTGTGTTGTACTTATTGGTCTGTACATATTATAATCATTTGTATTTGGTACAAAACAGCTTGCAAACGAGCTAGAAATATTTTTTAGCTGGTTAAATTTGTAATGAGGAGGTGTTTTTAACTCTATTGCTGGAATGTATGGAATACTATTAAAATTTGTAGTTTTCTCTTCAACTTCTATTGAAATGCTCTTTTTATTCTGATTATTAATATTAATTTGTGTATTATAATTTGAGTCTTCGTTATTTTCTTCCTCAAAGTTAATTTTTCTTTTGAAACTTTCTTTATTTTCTATTAAATTTTTATCATCTGGTTGAATAAATTCAGAGATGTTGTAATTTTTCGAAACTGTTTTATTTCCTTTAAAACTAAGAACATCGCTGGCTGCAGTAGAAGTTGGAGTTAATCCAAAGTTTTGAAAAGGGTACCTAGAATTGTTATTAATTGGTGAAACTGATATTGTACAAAAGTTTTGATAAATATTTTTGTTAGGTGACTCATCATATATACTAAAGAATAAATATTTTTATATACTTTGTTGACATTTGAAGAGGTGTCGGTCTTCTATCATGATAACAGCTAGGAAAATTTATATTTAACGTATTAATTCCGTGAGGAACCACATAACTGTTTGAGAAATCAGGAATATAATTATTATCGTTAGATTTTATTTGCGGAGATTCATTTCCATTCCTTGCTCTAAAATCAAAAGGTTCGTATTCACTAATTGTTTTTTCAATTGGTACTGTTTTGGCTATAGGTGTTTTTATTTTTGGCTTGATTTTATTAGAGATACTGCTCATATCCTTATCCATTTAGTTATATTTTATAATATTAGTTTTAGCTACATTAGATAATTAATTTACTTATAAATTTTTACCTGTTAATAATTAATAATTAATAATATTAAGAATACTTTTATACATAATATTATCATTGTTTTTAGAAAAAGTAATAAAAGTAATAAGATTAAATAAGATTAAGTAAATATAAGATTAGGCCTATTAACTAAACTAAGTAAACAAAAACAATTGATTTAATATATACCAATTAATTAAATAAATAAATGACCTTTGAAAATCATTGGTTCAAATTACTATAACTATAATTCTTCGTTAAGTTTATCATGTTTTAACTTTGCATCTGTAGCAAACACAGCGATATTAAAGTAATCTTTATCTTTCTAAAATAGATTTAATAATCATGATAACGAATAAATATAGTCTTTATTATATCAAATACTTACATGTTTATCACTATAAAAACTATCGAAATTCTCTATATTATCCCATGTTTTATTCTTTTCTGGAATATAAATAATAGATGGTAATCCTTTTGACTTAATTCTATTTTTATATATAATTTTATGTAAATTTAATATAAATTCATTAATAATTATACTTTTTTAAAAAATCCATATTGGGAACACGATCAATCTCATTTGCTACATCAAATTTACCCATTTCTATATCATATTCATCTTTTTCAAAGTCTAATCTTACATATTCCCATAAATCTTTCCATATTTGTTGATTATGATCCCAATTTGCGTATACAACAATTAACCATTCTTTATCACTTTTAAAAATAATGTCTTCGAAATCACTTTTCTTTTCGATTGCTTTAATTTCGATTGTATTGTAAAAAACAATTAAATTTAAGAAAAGTATTGTTGAGATGAAGTGTATAACTTTCATTTTAATTATATAATTATATTTATTAATAATATAATATAATTAAATAAAATAAAATGTAATTAAGTAATTATAATATTCATATTATTACTATATTAAAAATACTAAAATTATAACTTTACTAAAAAAATAATTATTAAATAGTAGATAAAAATTTTAAAAATGTTTTATTTAATATCTCTTCTCGAAAAACTTCTCTTTGCCGAAATTACTTTCTTCTATTAATTTATCAATTTCTTCTTCATTTTTAGGAATAGTTAGAGTAGGTTTAGATCCTCGTACTTTATCCCACATGTCATAAGCCTTATTTTTTAAAGAAACATCATCAGGTTCAAATCGGCAATTCATATTTTTCATTCCTTTCCATGAAGTAAATCCTGAATTTGTTAATGCTCTACCTCCATCAACTTTTACAATATTTCCTGTTACTTTACCACTTCTTCTACTTGCAAGGAATATAATAGCTTTGACGATGTCATCTGGGCAGGCTAATCTTTGTAAGGGAATATTTTTGCTTACTCTCTTTTTAAAATCGCTATATTCGCTTTCACTTACTCCTAAAAATCTTTGACTGTTCGTGTCTACTGGACAGGCTGTAACTGCATTTATTCTAATTCCTTTTTCTGCAAACTCTGCAGCAGCGTATTTGGTTAATTGTTCAAGTCCAGCTTTTGACATACAGTAAGAAATCATACCTGATTGTGGTAAAGTCCCGGATAAGCAAGAGACATTAACAATAGAAGCGCCTTCGTCAAGAAAGTCTTTGAGACTTGTAAGTATGATATAAACTGCTCTTAAATTAACATCACATGTATAATCATAATCTTGAGGGAAAGTTTTCTCAACATCTCCATCAAACATTACTCCAGCACAGTTTATTACAACATCAACTCCTCCTAATACTTGAATAACAGTTGTTTTCAAATCGAAATTATGAATATCGATACTATGATCTAGTTTAACAACGGTTGATTGATCAGGAAATTGTTTAGCGATAGTTTTTAAAGTATCAATATCTCTTCCACATAATACTACTTTTGCTCCGCAATTTAGAAAATATAGAGCGCATGAACGACCTATACCAGATGATGCACCTGTAATTAAAACTCTTGCGTTAATAAAGTCTCCTTTAATGTCTAAATTTTTATAACTTTTTAGGTCTTTGTCGTCCATTACTTTTTATGTATTAAAACTTAATTTAAAATATTAAATAAGATTATATAAAATAAGTGAAAATAATCAATTTCAAACAAAATTTAATGTTTCGAATATAAATTTTAATTATTATACATAATAAATTTGATTATATTTATATCTAAAATGTCAGGAACCGAGACTTTAAACAAAGTATATATTTTTTAACAATAAGAACGTTGAAGAAATTAATAACGCAGAAAACGTTGATGAAAATGAACCCATCGACCCAGAAACTCAAAAAGCACTCAAAAATATTAAATTAGACTCCGATTTCTTTAGCGGTTCTAACCATAATAATAAACACACATATAATAAACAAAATAAAGTATATTACTTTTTAAATAAAATAAAGCAAAAAAACAGTAAAAAAAAGGGAATTGATTTTGATTCCTATGCAAGGGAGAAAGGACTTAACTTTAATCTTCAATATGAAGATGAAAAACAAAAAAGAGTTGAAAAGCCATATGAGAAAAAATATGAAAAATACGAAAAGAATGATAATTATGATAGAAAACCAAATAATAGATTTGATAACAATGAAAGACATAACAATACCTCAAATAGATTCGATAATAATCAAGTTCAACCCCAAATTCAAAATCAAAACACTCAAGTCCAAAATCAAGGACAAGGTTACCAAGGAAATCAAAGTAACCAAAGTAACCAAGGTAATCAAGTTAATCAAGTTAATCAAGTTAACCAAGTTAATCAAGGTAACCAAGGAAACCAAGATAAATTTAACAATAATCAAAATAGATTTGGCGGTGATGAGAGACCAAAACATAAGAAAAACTACAATAATAACAGCTACCAAAAGAAATTTAACAATAATAATGAACAATATGGAAATAATATGTTCAAAAATAATCAACAACAATATGTTAATAAATTTGATAATCTAAATCAATACAACCAACATATGCAAAACCAATTCGGACAATACGGAAACAACATGAACCCTAATTACGGCATGTATCCCCAAATGCAAAGTGAAATGATGCAACATTATCCAATGAACTACCCACAAATGCCAAACATGAATATGCAGTCCCAACATCAAGACACTGAAAAAATGCAAGAGGGAGAGATTTCGAATGAATCTTTAGAAAACTTAATAGTAGATGCATTGTATGAATAAGGTTTTTAATAATTTAGGACTTACTATTTTTCAGAAGAAAATTTAAATAAAGACCACTATATGAGATCAATCATGAACGGCGATGGATATGTTGAAGCTTTCGCTGTTACTACCTTCAATAAGTATTTTAATAGTTGATTAAATCAATAACATAAATAATTAGAATGCACAAATACGGAGCTACTGTAGAAAAAATTGAAGAAGTATTAAAAACCAGTGAATCTGATATTGAAGCAAAAACCTTTGAAAATAAGCTTTTTTTGAGAAATAAAAATTGGAATAGTTTAAAAGGAGTAAGAGAAAATTACATTTATAAAATATTAACATTCATTTTAGAACTTAATTCCAATTGAAAGTATTTCTATAAAGAAAAAGAAAGGACAAAACCCAAATATAAATTTTGTAAATATGCAAAATAATTATTACTGGCAGGTTCCTCATTCTGGTCACATGTTTGGACCTAATATGATGCAAAATCAACACATGATGGAAATGAATATGGGACAACAACAACCTTTAATGAATCCTTATATGAATATGAATCCTCAAGTATATAATAATATGATGATGTATCAACAACAAAACCCAAATATGATGGATCCTAATATGATGAACATGAATCAAGGAGAACAACAAGAGCATAGAGAAGACCATCAAATATAAATAACTAAATATAACAATTAACCTCTTAAGGTAGACAAATTATTCTTTTATATATGTTTTTATAAGTTTTATATAAGTTGTATATAAGTTTATATTATTAATATTTGTTTATGTAATTATTATTAATATTTTTATAATATAATAAATGACAATATTCACAAATAACATTTATGAAAAAAGTTTTACTCCTTACTATGCTTCTCTTGCCCCAAAACAATTTTGTCACAAGCATATAATGCAAAGAAAACCAAACAGAGTATCAATGTTTTGGCAAGACAGCAGAAGTATTTCAATGATGAGATGGGTAAGAAGATATATTCTTTTAAATACAAAATGGTTTCATATGGGTATTTTATTATTTGCATTCAGTTTTGAACACTTTTGCAAAGGAACTACTATGAGAATTTATAAAATGAGAAATCAAGATGTATGATTTATCATTTACTTTTAAATATTTATTTTAATAGAAATCATTAGAATGGGCTCAAAAACATGAGTTAGACTATATAAAATGGAGAAAAGAAAACTTCCCAGATGAATTTGAAGAGGAAGAAGAAGCTGAGGTAGAAGTAGCCGTTGAAGAAGATGATGATTAAATCAATTTAAATAATGCTTTTGAAAATTATGATTATGCTTTATATTAATTAATAATTATTTAACTTAGAAAGAAAGTTTTTGTGTATTTAATAAATATTAGTTATATAATATTTAAATTATGTTAGTGATAGTTAATTTATTGTTAGATGTATTGTTGGGTGTATTGTATGAATAAACTTTGTGGTTTAGATTGGTTTTTATGGATTCAATTTTCAACTGTATTGATAGATTACTATAATTATCTATAAAAACAAACATATAATGCACGAAAAACAAACAATTGACTATTCTTACTCATTATAATTATCATATTCAATAATGTAACCTAAATAAACCATTTAATCATATCTCATATTTCTTCATCATAACTATAATTACCAACTATTAACTTATAATTATTCTTTTATTCTATTATTCTATTATTCAATATTGTATTATGCTAATAATAACAAAGAAAACTATTTGAATATATTGAATATAATGAATTATATATATTAAATAATTAATTAATAGATATATATTTTAATGGCAAAAAGTAAGAACCATACAAATCACAACCAAAGTTACAAAAACCACAGAAACGGAATTAAAAAGCCAAAGAGACAAAGATATGCTCCTACTACTGGAGTAAATAATTATAATAAAATAACTAATATAATTAATTTCATTAGGTAAACGCTAAATATTTAAGAAATACAAGAAGAGGAATTAAATTTGATAAACACCAAAATAATCATATTGCCAGATATGTTAAAGCACAATAAATATAAATGATACAAAGTACTTGTTTAGTTAATTCCATATCACAAATTCTAATAAAAATTAATTACTTTTTAGTTGATTAGTATTTCATATGAATAAAGTTTATAAGTTTATATAATAATTTTTATGTTAATATTAGTGTATTATTTAAAGTTATAATTTTAAAGTTAATAGTTATTAGTTTATACTTATTTTAATATTTGAATATATTTGTATATTAGTGATTATTTAAAATAATATTGATATCATTTTGTTAATTATTTATTTTTTCTCTTCTTTCTTTTCATCATCTTTTTTCTTTTTATTATTAAAGTCCTCAGTTACTTGCTAAAATTAATCAAAATTATTATAATACCTTTGATAAGTCTTTAGCTGCTTCTTTATTTTCTGGTTCAAGTTCTTCTATAATATCCTTCATAAAATCTTCATTACCAAGTAATTTATCAGTTTCTTCCTCTATAATAAAAATAATATTGATTAATATTAAATAGTATTGAGTAATGTAAATAATATAATAAGTAATGTTATATTCATTCGTTTATTACCTTCTTTTTTCTTTACTTCATCAGACTGTTTATTATGTTCGACCTTTGACATTTCCATGGCCATGGTTAATAATTGCTCTTCTGTCAACTCTTCCTCATCATCTCCTTTTTTTTCTGTCATAACTTTATCATGCTCTGGACCTGTATTATCTGTTGTTGTTTTTTTATCTACATCCTTTTTCTTTTTCTCCTCTTCTTCTGCTCTACTTAATTCAAAAGCCTTTTGCATATCTCTATCAAATTGAGACAACTGAGGCATAACATTACCACCAGAGTGACCTCCTCCTCCAATATTATCATTCATAATTTGATCAGGTTGTTGTTCAACTCCCATAAGACTAGATGAAAACAAAGCGTCAACGATTACAAATCCTGGTGCAACGGAAACCATACTAGAGTTATTATTGTTATTGACAGCGTTTATAAATTTTTCTATTTTATCATTGTTTAATTCAGTTGGTCCGTATGAAATAATGTCAATAGCTATACTATTTCTTTTTAATTTTTTTCCTAATGCTAGTAGTTCATCTTCAGAGTGTTTAATTGGTGATCCTACGAACATAATTATTCTTTGTCTTTGATTTTTGTTTTGTCTATGTTTAAGAGCTAATGTTGCAATATTTAATGTAGTAATAAAATCACATTCACCACCTTAATAAAATAATTAACATATAATTTATAATGTTTACTGAGGTTAATATTTTGAATGGCTGTTAATATCTTTCCTAAGTCAATAGTAACAGTAACTAATACTTCAACCCTCTTTCCTGCCATTGACATTAGGCCAATACAGTTTTCAGGATTGCTATCTAATTTGTGTTCAGCCAATAATGTGGCTGCGTATACTTGTCCTTCCCATCTGGAAGGTTCGTAATCTCCATTTCGATTCCAGTCAGAGTTATCTAAACTGTTATAATAGTTTAATAAGTTAATATTGTTATTTTTATCTTACCAAAATATTGTTGCTTCTAAAACCATTAATTATTAATATTATTTAATTATTGAATAATTTTAATATAATTTAAATAATTAGAGATAAGAATGAATACTGGTAAACTAATATAATATGAATTGAGTTATAATTTAAATTATATAGAGGTTAAGTGTAAAATATAAATATAAATTAGTAGAACAAGGATATTGGTTAATAATTGTTGAAATAGTTATTATTAAATTTATTGTTTGCCATATTCGTTAATATAAGTATCATAATTATTTTTAAATTTTATATAGTTTTATTGTTATATAATATAGTATTTATTAACTTATTATTTATATATTATATAATTTTTAATTATATGGATAAAAATGACATTCCTAAAAGCTCAAGTACATCAAGTTTAGTGCAAGTTGGAGAAAAATTATTATCTTCTTTTATTGTATGTGGTTTTAACGAACAAAATATTGTTAGATATAATCCTGAAACAAATCCTAAAAAATATATTCAATACATAGACATAATAGAAAAAGATTTAGGGATATCATTAGATAAATTTGAAAAAGAAAATGAAATATGGTAATATAATTACAAAAATATATTATATATATTATAGGCTTTCACTAAATCAAAAAATGAAAAACTGGCTAAGACTGTCCTTTACTCATAAATACGATAACCCTGTTACTTTAATACAGGTTATCGAATGTGAATTAATCAAAGAACAAAATATTTTAGTAATAATAGTTTATATAATTATTATATAAATTCTATCCATTATATTCATTCAATTAGATTGTTAGTAAAAATAAAATCAACAAGGGATACAAGCCCGTATGCATTACAAAAGTTCCAAATGAAACTAAAAATTTCCCTATCAAACCAGTAAGTATTATTAGTTTGTATTAATCATTATTATAATCATAATCATTTCGTTATCTTAGGAAATTAATAACCTTGAAGAATATAATAATAATTACTTTAAAATACCAATTGAATTTAATGTAAAAGAGATTATGAATTATTCTACATCAGCAATATTTTGTGTATATAGAGGAAAGAATAAAAAACCAATAACAAATATAAAGATTAAAAAGGAAAATGCGAATTATAAATTAGCTTTAGAACTATGTAAGTTTATCATGTTATTAACATAACTTATATGATTAGCTCAAAATCCTTACGACTCCATATACCTTCCTACTATAATTGATCATTATCCTCCAAATGTAGAGGTAAGCCCTGGTATTCCAATGTTTTGCTTTCCTGAAGGAATTAAAGTTAAAAAGCAAAATGAAATGCCGAAGAGTTTAAGCTTTATAATAACAGATCAATTTGGAAAGCGTCATTTTGCAACATGCTTAATAATAACTGAAGAAATCACAGAGAGTCTTCAATTAAGTTTTGTTCCTACTTATCTAACAGAAGAGAAATTATATATTGAAAAGGGTTTATGTCTTATTGGCAAATATCCATTTTTTAATAACTATAAAAAATTCTTAAAGGAACTTTACAGAATACAAGTATCATTTCAAATAGATAGACCATTAGAGGTAATAGTATTTTGTAATAAATAAAGCATTTTATTTATCAATTTATGGAGTCAATAGATTCAATGTATCTTAGAGGAAATCAATATATCAATTACAAAATAGCTTCAGAACAATTAAAGTTTATATATCCACCGATATACGCAGAAGAAAGGGATATAACCGAAGAAAGCTTAGAATTTTTATTTATCTTACTAACTATTGATCAAATTATAACATTATGGGAAGCATTACTTTTAGAAAGATCAGTGTTTTTAATATCACATACAAATAAAAGTTGTTTAAATCATGTATGCATGGCATTAATTTCTTTACTTTTTCCTTTTAAATGGATGCATATACTTATTCCTATACTTCCTGAGAAGTCTAAGGTTTTCCTTGAATCTCCAGTACCAGTTATTATGGGAATTCCATTTAAAAATATTAATTTAAATGAATTCCCATATGATTCTATAGTTGTCAATTTAGATAACAAAAGAATTGAAAAATATCAAGATAGATTACCACCATTACCGCCAAAAGTTAATCAACATATGATGAAAAGGCTTGAAAAGTTCAAGAATAAATATAATAATATTGAAAACATTGGTAAGATACAGTTAGCAGATGAGGTTTTTAATTGTGCTGAGTTATATGAAAATAATGATAATAAAGACAATCCATTTATTCCTTTAGAAATACGAGATATATTTTACGAAGCTTTCTTAATAATATTTAAGAATTATGAAAGATATTTTTACGTATTTAATAAAAAAAAAGATTCAAAATCTGATCAACAATTTGATACTAAAGACTTTTTAAAAGATAATAGTTCAACAGAGGTAATATTTTATACAAAAAATTTAATTCATAATTAAATCTTTAATTTCATATAGGCTGGTTCATTCTTATATAAGTTTACCGAAACTAATATATTTACTAACTTTGCATTTAGCTTTAGTAATTACGAAAGTGATGAATTGCTTAAATTCTTTATAAAGTAATTTAGTTTAATATATAAATTCACTTTAAATCTTTTATCAATATAATTAGTTCGATTAAAAGAAAAAAGGATAAATACTATCTTCCTATTAATTTTCCAACAACTACGGTTACTATTTCAGATAATACAGTCGTTGACACTAAAATTAAGTATAACTATCCACAGTTTCCTAGACTAAATTCACAATATTATCACCAAATTAAAACGAAATTATATAAGTCACCATTCGAGATTCAATCTGACGAAGTAACAACTATGTATTTATATTAATATAGTGGTGCTTTTCTATTTCTAACTTAACTACTCAAAATTGGTGTAGATATTTAATATATATTATTTACGATATATGGTTTCACTTCTTCAGTATGACAATATCACTATATGATGATAAAGAAGCTGAATCACTGACAGATCATGCAAATTTTATTTTAAACTCGCTTGGGAAGAAGAAAATAATGCCCACTAGAGGTTTATATTCAAAATTAATTAGAGCATATAGTAGACCGTCATTGTCTCAGAAATTAAAGAATTTACTAGGTAATTAATTATGATTACTTACTATGATTTATATAACTTATTAAGCTTCTTCCTCCAATTCCAAATCTAATAAATTTCAGAACGAAGCTCTTATGAACTTTATGGCTGTTATTTCAAACTCAAGTCATATGACTAACCAAATAATGGACAATTTTATTGAAAATCACGATCATTTAATCCATCATGACAAGAGAAAATCATTACTATCAAATTATATTGATAATATTAACGATACTATAGAAAATACTATAGAATCAAACATTTTTTTAAATTATGATTACTGTTATACATGTTGTAAATCAAAAAAGATAAAAAAATTGTATATTGAAGATATAATCGGAGGATTTGGCCGAGATACTTCATCCGACTACTCAATATGCTTTAATTGCTTAAATAATTTTCATCCAAAAATATATTTGATAAGTGATGCTCAAAAGTCTGTTGATAAAATTGAAACAATAAAGCTTTTGAATCCTATTGTATTGTTAAGAGAAATTGATAATATGATTAGGTTATATGGTGAGAAATACTTCTTTTTGAGTAATTATCATATTAACCGTGATCAACGTTATATCTTTTGGAATATCGTTTATTATTTCAACTTGCTTAAACTTCCTTGCTTTGTACTATATGTCAATAAAAATAAAACTAAAAATCACAAAGTTGTTGAAGAATTAGAAAAAATACGTCAAGTCAACAAATCAAATAAAACTAATTCAGTTTATGACACAAAATCAATATTTTCTGGAGGGTCAGAAAAAGATTCAACTTCAGGTAACCTTAATAATAATCTTTATATTAATAATATAATTTTAATCTAAATTTATATAGAAAATCAATCTGTATATTCAAACTGCATTTCAAACAACTATAATGAATGGGCTAAATTACTAAATAATAAAGTACTAGAGCAAGTAGAGTATTTTAATAGCGGGAAAGAGTTTGTAAAGATGGAAAACCATAAGGTAGAAGTAAATAGCTCGATTGTAGAGATAAAAAATGTAATTAATATTAATACTTATTATTAATACTTCCTTATTAATACTTATTATTAATATTTATTATTAATACTTATTATTAATACTATGTAGTTAATTTCAAAAAGTGTTGAGGAATTTACACAAAGAGAGAAGAGTAGATTAGGGTCTTTATTTAATACATTTGAAATATATGATGAGTTGGATAAGATAGAAAAAAGTGAATCACAACAACCAATTGTAAGCAAAATATTAATTTATTGTATTTACTTATTAATTATTTAATGTATTTTAGCCTGTTACTCTATCTAAATTCAGCAGTAGCGGTAAAAAGAATACATATTCAGAGTTAAATAACAATGAAATGCTAAAGAAATCAATACAATTTAATGATCTCGAGAGTAAGAAGAGTAATGAAATAAAGAAATAATCATAAAATTTTTACATAACAAATGTAAGAAATAGAATATGAAGATATTACATCATCAAATAGTATTCATATTTTTTAATTGTATTCAAGTAAATAGTATTTAGTATTATTAATTATTGTAAATTGTAAATTGTTTATTATTGTTATATTAAATAAGTAATATAAGTTATATTAATATCATATTTTCCTATTCTATTATTGATAACTTAACTTTACTTAATGTATTTATTTAATATATTAATTTACTTAAATTTAAATAAAAAAATGAAAAGATCATTAGACTTGAACTTAGAAGATTTTAAAGCATCCGATGAAAAAGTTCTAGTAACCTTAAAAAACACTGATCAAGATTTATTTACTATAATTAAATGCTTTCGAAATTCAGAAAGTATTGTAATATTAGAAGCACACAAAATTAATTTACTCAAGATAAACAAAACAACATTTCTAAATCTACCAAATTTGACTACAGTTGATTTACGAGAAAATAAGTTGCAAAAGATATCAAAGCATTTTACTTACCTAAAAAACTTAAGTAGATTATTGCTAGATGATAATCATATTACTTATATACCTTCTTATATAGATCAACTAGATAAACTAGAAGAGTTATCAATAACTAAAAATAAACTTACGTATATCCC
>Ga0100379_10003610_pt1 | contig 14014 bp, 12 predicted proteins | sample CryGeymeta201503_FD_80418 | JGI IMG/M metagenome (GOLD analysis project Ga0100379, IMG submission 80418) | Groundwater microbial communities from Crystal Geyser aquifers in Utah, USA - Crystal Geyser metaG 2015-03 | ecosystem: Environmental > Aquatic > Deep subsurface > Groundwater | place...
ATACAGAAGACCTGCAATTTTTCCCAGAAGCGGTGGTTTTGCCAAGTACGGTAGAAGAGGTCGCTGCAATCGTAAAACTCTGTCAACAAAACCGCGTAGCTCTCACTCCAAGAGGGGCTGGAACCGGACTCAGTGGTGGAGCACTGCCAGTTGAAGGAGGTATTGTGATGAGCATGCAGCGCTTCAATCAGATTATTAATATCGATACACGAAACTTTCAAGCTATCGTTCAACCTGGAGTAATTAACCAAGTTTTTCAGGATGCTGTGGCAGAAAAAGGACTCTTCTATCCTCCTGACCCTGCAAGCAAAGGATCTTGCTTTTTAGGCGGAAATATTGCGCATAATTCAGGCGGACCACGTGCCTTAAAATATGGGGTAACCAAGGATTATGTGCTCAATCTCCAAGTGGTAACCCCTGTAGGTGAGATCATCTGGACGGGAGCAAACACCCTCAAAAATTCCACCGGCTATAACCTAACCCAACTTATGCTCGGAAGTGAGGGCACCTTGGGCATCGTTACTTGTATCGTTTTCAAATTACTGCCTAAACCCAAACATACCTTATTGATGCTCGCTGAATTTGAAAATGCTGAAAAAGCCTGTGAATCGGTCGGAGCAGTATTCCGTGAAGGACTCAATCCGTCCGCTCTTGAGTTTATGGAAAAGAGTGGGGTTGAAATTTCGGTAAGACGCCTTCAAACTTATTTTAATTTCAAAGAGGATGTGGAAGCCTATTTATTGATAGAAGTAGATGGCAATAATATGGACCACCTCTACACCGATTGTGAGGCAATCAACCGGGTGCTCGAAAAGTTTGGCGTTAGAGAAGTGCTCTTTGCTGAATCAGCCGATGAGAAGGAACATTTCTGGCGAATTCGAAGAGCCATTGGCGAAACTGTTAAGCTTGAATCTGTATATAAGGAGGAAGACACCGTGGTGCCCCGTGCTGAGTTGCCCAAGCTGCTGAAGGGAGTTAAGGAAATAGGAAGTCGCTATGGATTTCAATCCGTTTGCTACGGCCATGCCGGAGATGGGAATTTACATGTGAATATCCTCAAAGGAAACTTGAATGACGAGGAATGGAACCAAGGACTTACTCCTGGGATTCGTGAAATTTTCACGCTTTGCAAAGAACTTGGCGGAACAATAAGTGGCGAGCACGGTATTGGCTTGGTTCAAAAAGAGTATATGGACATTCCTTTTCCAGCTCATCATCTCGACCTGATGCGGGCCATTAAAAAAACTTTTGATCCCGAAGGAATATTAAATCCGCGTAAAATATTTCCGGATGTGATCGCATGATATAGGGATAATAGAAGAAAATCCTATATTCCCAACTCATGACGAATCCTTCGCTACCCGTACAAGGGAAGGTGTATTGTTTAGATACGGCCTCCCTCTCCACTTCAACTGGAAAAAATATTGTCTTCCTAGCCATTCATGCCGACAATTTGAAAATTGCTCATATTGAAATGCATGCTGAAAAGGAGATGGGTTCTTATAAACAATTCATCTTGAACCTTGCTGCCAAAGAAAGATTTCAAGAGCTATCGGAAGAAATTCATTTTGTAATGGCCATCGACCCAGAACAATCTGCTTTGGTGCAAAATTCATTTCCTTTTCTCAGCAGTGTTGTTGCCAATGCTCCCTTGTGCAAAGAACTCTGCCAAGCAGCGTGGGCTTATTTGGCCACAGCACTCGATAAGTAGTGCTTATTCGCTTTTTCTATTTTGTTCTCGTACTTTCTCAACCTCGAAATCTCTCAATCTCGAAACCTCGATTAAAAGAAAAACCCTCCCTACCAGCGGCAGAGAGGGTTTCATTTTAGAAGCAATAAATCTTACTTCACAATCATTTTATTTCCAACACTATAGGTTCCGGTAGAAAGCGTATACGTATACACTCCAGAACTCAAGGCATTCGCATCAATGGTGATGGTGCTATTTCCAGCACTGAATACCCCTAAGTTTTGCGAAATAACCGTTTGACCCAAAAGGTTAGTAACGGTAAGGGTTATATCCGTCATTTCAGTCAAGTAAACCGTTACATTGGTTTCATTGCTGAATGGGTTCGGGAAGTTTTGAGAAACGCGGAAGATTTCTGAATTTTCACTTACCACTCTCTTCAACCCTACACCTGGACCTTGTCCGATTTCGTTATTGATCAATTTTGCCACGGGAATCGCAGCATACATGATTTTGTTCTCTACGATTGGATGGTTATTTCCTCCAGTCGCATTGTTTTGCAAATTGGTACCAGGAGTTTCGTCTTGCTGCCATAGCACATGAACAAAATCATCCACACGGCGCGCAATGGCTGGGAAGGCGTCTTCGAGCAATTGCTCCTGACTAATATTTTGAGGCTCTGACCATGACGCTCCTCCATCGGTAGAGAATACCAAATAGATATCACGGCAGTTCACATTATCGATACTTAAATCGTTTTCACGTGGAGCGGAATAGCTCACGAAAATTCTTCCTTGCGCATCAATACCTGCAGATGGCATATTCACCAATCCTGTATTTCCGGTACGGGCAACATTTCCAAGTCCACTAGGAACCTGTCCGCTTTGAAGCGCATTCCAAGTTCCTGCTTCGATATCCAATGTTTGGTTGTTATTTTCATCGACAACACCGCCGATAAATTGCATGTCGCCAGTGGATTCACTCCAGCTTGCCAATAGGGCCGTTGCAGGAAAGAAACTAAATGACGCATCCGTTGTATCATCATCGAATACGCGAGAAACACCCCAGAACACATGGCAATCACCATTATTGTCAATCAATACATCAAGCGAACCATCATTGGTTTGTGGAGTATCCAAAGCGAATTTTAATCCGTTGAAAGGAGACAATGGAAATGAATCAACAATAATGCGGGTAAATGTTTCACCGTCATCCGTTGATTTCCATAGAATCACATCATCAGCTAATCCACCAGATACAATCGCAACCGTATTTCCATTGACATCGATGGCGTAGTTATCTCCACCACCACCTGTGATACGAGTAGAATCATATCCTGGTAGCATGGTATTCTCTTTATCCCATGTGTCACCACCATCCTTTGAACGGCTATACATCATCGGTCCACGAACCCCATTACGTGAAATAACACGCGGGTCTCCTGGAGAAGAAGAATCTGAGAAATTGCAAATCAAGTGAATCGAATTGCCATTGTTTGCAGCGCGGTTCCAAATCGGACGTTGTCCATCAGGCCATTGCAAGATTGCAGGACCAGTCGTCCAGTTTTCACTTCCTTTTGAATCGTTTTTCGAAACGCGGAATCCTCCATTGGTCGCGTCATGGGCAATAATATACTCTTGTCCACTAGGCAAAATACCAATACTTGGCCACCCTGCACGGAAATTATCGACGCGATTTCCGTTGCCGTCACCAGCACGAATGAAGTCGGTTCCGTTGTGGTAGTTGTATCCAGATCCCCGCAATGCAAAACCGCTATTTCCTTCTGGATCAGTAGTCCAAGTTACAGAAACGGTTCCATCATTGTGAAGATAAATACGCCTTCCAATCGATGCATTGGTCTGCAAGTCATAAAACGTTCGTCCGACTTGTATAAAATTAATCCCATCTGGATTCCCCTTTTTTGCAGCATAATATGCAGGGTTATTGGGATTCATGGCAGGACTCACTTCAGTGAGTACCTTCTTTTCTGCGGGCAGTGCTTGATTTTGCTCAGGCGACGGCTGCACGAAATTACTTTCTCCCTGAATCTGGGCAAATGCCAGAGCAGGAAGTAGTCCTAAAGCAAGCAGTAATGGTTTTTTCATCCTTAATCCTTTATAATTATTGAGAGTAACAAATTAAATTCAATTCTTCTTCACTACCTAATTAAGCAGTACGCATCATTTTTAAAAACAACTCTTTTAAAATTGCTTCATCGTCTGCACTACCTCCACCAATGCCTTTGGCCTTCATGTCTGTTTCCAAGAGAAGTCCAAATATTTGTTCCAATATTCGAGGTGGAAAATTTCTGGCAGCCACTAAATATTCCTTAACGAAAAAAGGATTGACGCCAATTGCCGAAGCTATGCTGCGTTCGTCCTTTCCGGCCTGGGTATGCACCAAGAGAATTTTGCTAAACCAGGAAAACAGACTTCCAAGCAGAACAACTGGTTTCCCAAATGGATTTTTGCTAGCGTTAAAATAATTGAGAATCAATATACATTTTTGAAAATCGCGACGTGCCATAGCCGACTGCAATTCAAACACGTTAAAATCGCGGTTGATACCAATCGAATCTGTTATGTCTTGAAGACTAAGGCTCTTTTTGCCTTCGTGGTTCAGTAAAACTTTATCCAGCTCGTTGGCTATGCGGGATAAATCCGTCCCTAACGATTCAGCAATAAGCAATAATCCTTTTTGCTCGCAGCTTAACCCTTTTTCACCCAAATAACCTTCAATCCATGTCGGTACTTGATTTTCATAAAGTCGTTTCGATTCCATGGCCACCTGTGCGTCGAGCAGTTTCCCGACCTTGGTTCGTTTATCGATGTTTTTGCCCTTGAAACAAAAAACTAAGATGGTGCTATCTAGTGGCCTCTCGAGGTAGCTCATCAAATCTTCAAGCTGTTTCAGATTTTGTGCTTCTTTCACCAATATTACCTGATATGCCGCCATCATTGGGAAGCGTCTGGCAGCAGCAGCAATCGTTTTGCAGTCTACATCCTTGCCATAAAAGATTGTTTGATTGAAACCCCGCTCACCTTCATTCAACACATTATGCTCGATAAAATGAGCCAACTTATCAATAAAATAAGTCTCCTCTCCATAGAACACATAGACTGGAGCATAATTTTTTGCCTTTAAGTCTCTTAGTATGGATTGGTAGGTATGAGAAGTTTTAGCCATTATTGTATGGATGTTTGACGCATTAAATTTCCCAAACTATCAATTTCAGTTTCAGGAATCGCCCCGCAAAAAAATGATTTTTGATGTGGTGCGCAAGAAATATCTTGTTCTTACTCCAGAAGAGTGGGTTCGACAACATGTGGTGCATTACCTTTTATACGACAAGGGCTATCCTGCTTCGCTGCTTGCCATAGAAGCCGGAATCAAATTTCAAGGCATGATTCGTCGTTGCGACCTAGTCGCTTATAAAGCATCTCAACCATTTTTATTGATAGAATGTAAAGCATCATCTGTTGCTCTCACCAAAGAAGTAATTGCTCAAATCGCGCGGTACCAAAGCGTTTTAAAAGTACCGTACCTATTCATAACCAATGGCCTACAGCATATCTGCTTAAGACGAAATGATACTGGTCGAATTGAAATCTGCGAAGAAATTCCAGTCTATCAAGAATAATTTTCACCAAAGACATGTTTTTTTTTAGCTGTTTTATTGAACTACAAACGAAGCGAATATCTTTGCCTGCCAAATAACGATCACATGACTTTTTTACTTATTGCTGTATTTGTTATTGGATACCTCGCCATTGCGCTTGAGCATCCAATCAAAATTAATAAAACAGCCAGTGCTTTGATTACAGGAGTGCTGATGTGGACCATCTTCGTCCTCGCAAATGGATCCCTGATTGATGTAAACTGGGAATCATTTCAGCACTATCTATACGTCGAACATATTACCAATGTGACGGATACTGTCAAAACACATTTTGTGACGCATGAACTCTCGCATCACCTTGCCGATATCGCAGAAATCCTCTTCTTCTTGTTAGGAGCCATGACCATCGTTGAGTTGATTGATTCACATCAAGGATTTAAGGTAATTACCAACCGAATTACCACCAAGGATGCCAGAAAATTACTCTGGATTATTTCCATACTTACCTTCTTTCTTTCTGCCGCGCTCGACAACTTAACAACCTCCATTGTTATGGTTTCTTTGCTTAGAAAACTCATCCATAATACGGAGCAACGTAAGTTCTTTGCAGGGGTGGTCATTATCGCTGCAAATGCGGGTGGTGCTTGGTCACCAATTGGTGACGTTACTACGACCATGTTATGGATTGGTGGACAAATTACCGCATCGAATATCATTGCTACCCTACTACTTCCTAGCTTAGTATGTATGATAGTGCCGCTTGTCTACCTTTCGTTCAAAATGAAGGGTGAAGTAGAACGTGGCGAATACGACCATCAAGCTGCCAAAGATTTGGAACTCGTGAAGGGAAGTAAAATCATGCTTTTCGCTGGAGTAGCATGCCTGCTTTTTGTACCCATTTTTAAAACCATTACACACCTCCCTCCTTATATGGGAATGTTATTCGGATTAGGAGTTATGTGGGTCATCTCTGAAATTATTCACTCGGATAAAGATGAAGAAGAGAAAAAACCGTACTCGGCGGTGCATGCATTGAGTAAAATTGACACCTCTTCTGTACTCTTCTTCTTAGGCATTTTGGTAGCTATTCACGCATTGCAGTCTACCTATATCCTAACTGCGATGGCCGAATGGATGGATGACACCATTGGGGATTTAAACATCATAGCCATGGCAATTGGATTGCTTTCTTCTATAGTTGATAACGTGCCTTTGGTAGCCGCATCTATGGGGATGTATAATCTGGCAAGCCCATCCGTGCATCCAGAAGTTTTTAACTATGCGATGGAACATATGAGTGAAGTAACCGATGGCATGGTCATGTACGAAGGAATTCGCTACTATTTAGTGGATGCGAAAATTTGGGAATTCATTGCCTATACCGCGGGTACTGGTGGTAGTGCATTGATCATTGGTTCTGCTGCCGGGGTTGCCGTTATGGGAATGGAAAAAATCGACTTTATCTGGTACATGAAGCGCATTAGCTTCTTGGCCCTTATCGGGTTCTTTGCAGGTGCACTTACCTATATGGCCACCCACCATATTTTCGCGATCTATTAGAAAATCACACTCAACTTAACGCTACTCGAATCCACCTTTGCTTTCAAGGGTGGATTCTTTTTTTGTATATGGATGGACATCCGAGTTGCCTTCGGAAAGACCGCTTCCGCAGCCAGTACAATTCGATTTGCCACCGTTTCTAAAAGGAACTCTACCTCCCCCATTTCTTTTTGAATGATGGTCAACAAGGTTTCATAATTCAAGGTTTCGTTTAACTCGACGGCCTCCATTTTCACTACTGCCGGCATCTCCAAGCTGGCATCAACTAAAAAGGTTCTTTCCTCTTCTCTCTCATAATCATAGACACCAATACGTGCCTGAATTTCTAAGCCATTGAGTGAAATTGTCCTGATTGCCTCCATAGCACGAAGATAGGTTTAGCGCTTCAGACTGCCAGACAAATCAGACTGCAAGACAATCGGACTACAAAACCGTCAGACTACGAGTTTATGAGATAACCTAAAAATCGTACAAGCGAGATAGAAGATTAGCATTCAATTAACATGAAAAGTATTATTTAATGGGTGTTCTCTAACTGAGTCCAGAACCCATAACCTCTAGCCAGAATCTCTAACCCAAAACCTCAAACCCAAAACCCCTATTTTTTGCTACTTTTGTCCAAATTTAGAACAAACAAATGCCGCATTTTCCTAACCCAGAAGAAAGCATCCACCGCAGCCCAAAACAAGACCTGTTTCAAGCGCCTGATTTTTATGCAATTGACGACCTCCTTACGGAAGAACATAAATTAATTCGTGATTCAGTGCGCGAATGGGTGAAACGTGATGTTTCGCCAATCATTGAAGACTGTGCTCAGCGTAATATTTTCCCTCGCCATCTTATTAAAGGGATGGCTGAAGTAGGAGGATTCGGACCACAATTGCCTGAGAAATATGGTTGTGGTGGGTTAGACTATATCGCTTATGGCCTAATCATGCAGGAAATAGAACGCGGCGACTCGGGCATGCGCTCTACTGCCTCGGTTCAAGGGTCTTTGGTGATGTATCCTATCTATAAATTTGGTAGCGAAGAACAACGCATGAAATACTTGCCGAAACTTGCTTCAGGTGAATACATGGGTTGTTTCGGCTTAACAGAACCCGATCATGGAAGTAATCCAGCAGGCATGACCACCAATTTCAAAGACATGGGAGACCATTATCTATTGAATGGAGCAAAAATGTGGATTTCGAATTCGCCCTTTGCTGATATTGCCGTGGTATGGGCAAAAAATGAAGAGGGAAAGGTTCGCGGTCTTATTGTAGAGCGCGGCATGGAAGGCTTCACCACCCCAGAAACCCACAATAAATGGTCGCTACGTGCCTCGGCAACAGGCGAATTGGTATTTGATAATGTTAAAGTCCCCAAAGAGAATCTACTTCCGGGAGTAGAAGGACTCAAAGGACCGCTTACTTGCCTGAACTCTGCCCGCTATGGAATTAGTTGGGGAGTAATCGGGGCTGCGATGGATTGTTACGATTCGGCCGTGCGCTATTCGAAGGAGCGTGAACAGTTTGGTCGTCCGATTGGCGGCTTTCAACTCACCCAAAAGAAATTGGCTGAATTCCTCACTGAAATCACAAAGGCACAGCTCCTATGCTGGCGTCTCGGAAATTTAATGAATGAGGGAAAAGCTACCCCGGCTCAGATTTCCTTAGCGAAAAGAAACAACGTAGACATGGCATTGCATATCGCCCGCGAAGCACGCCAGATTCATGGTGGAATGGGCATTACGGGAGAATATCCAATCATGCGCCACATGGCCAATTTAGAATCCGTTATTACCTACGAAGGAACGCATGATATCCATCTCCTTATTCTGGGTATGGAAATCACCGGAGAAAACGCATTTACATGAGAAAATTAGTTCGGGTACTTAGTTTGCTTTTATTCCTTATCCCTTTTTCGAAAGTGGCTTTGGCTTATCGCGATGTGCCCGCACTGGTTCATCTAAATAAATCGGAGCAAGCTGATACCATTGGCTTTAACCTTGTGGAAGGTATTTGCGCGCTTATCTACCCACGTATTCTGGATGGATCTATACCTTTGTATGTGAGTCCGGAGAAAAAACTCCGTATCGATGCCGCTTCTTTGCAATCACTCGAGAATTCCACCGGAACCAAATTCGAACAAAGCCCAGATCTGTTCATCCATGAATATTGGAGTAGCAATCGGAAAAGCACTCATTTTCAAGTGATGGGCTTCTCATTCGTTAATAAAAACATGCTAAAGGAGAAGGTGTCATTTGGCTTTGTGTCCATCCAAGACATCGACTCCTTGCTTCATCATAGCTACATTAGCACTACCGCAAATGGTAGTTCAGGGATTGCCTTCGATCAAGCGTTAATGAGTCGGCGCTATGCCTATCATTTGGTACAACTTGGCGAAGAGGCATTTTATTCTAACCCTGTCCAAGCAGTAAAATTAAAACGTGAGGCGTTTAGTTCCGGAAAGGAAATACGTGGTCTCAGTTCTATTCCTGCAAAAAAACAATTGGCCTATCAGGTGCTAAAGAAAAAATACACCACGGATATTGATTGGAGCAACGAACTGGTTGCTGCAATCGAACAAGTGCTAATAAATAACCCGGAACTTTTTTTCAACCTCGGAGGGGCTCGTTACGACAGTTTCCCATCGTTAAACGTAGATATCCCTGAGGTCCGCGGCTTATTGATTGAAGAAAATTGGATAAAAAAGGAACGAAAAACATCCCTTGAATCAGCGCGAATTAAAATAGTCTTAGCTGGTGGCGATTTGCAATGGATTGAACTTAGCCAGCTCGAAAGCTACGGAATTGTGTTGCATTATAAATCGCTGCGTGAAATTCTAAGTGATAAACCATTCGCTTACGATCTCTTTCGCATCAATAACCAAGAAATTGATCCGATGGAAGGCATGCATTATATGGAAGCATTAAAGAAGGCTCCTTGGAATCAGTTGAACGCCTATGTTTTTCAATAGTAGATTGTTGAGGATGAAACGCTCAATAACGCTGAATCAGCTATTCTGGAGATTGAGGTATGTTTTTATTCTAATCTTTTTTTCAAGCACAAACGTTCAAGCACAATCGGACACGCTGAATAAAAAACGGTTGATTTTCGTAGGCAGCACAACCGCAGCGGCCTATACAGGAACCATGCTAACCTTAAACCAAGCATGGTATGCGAATTATCCTAGAAGTGCCTTCCATGCAATCAATGATAATGCGGAGTGGCTACAGATGGACAAGGTGGGACATGCTTGGTCGGCCTACGGTTATACAATTGCTGGAATCGAAGTTATGAAGTGGACTGGCATGCCAAGGAAAAAGGCCATTTGGATAGCGGGAATAGGGGCCCTCTTTTTTCAAACAAGCCTGGAATTATTTGACGGATTTTCGGCCGAATGGGGGGCGTCATCAGGAGATATGATAGCAAATACACTTGGAGCCGCACTGGCTGTCGGACAGGGACTTGCTTGGGATGAACAACGGTTTCAGGTCAAAATGTCCTTTCACCCGACCGAATACAACGATATCCGCCCTAACCTATTGGGTGATAAATTCCCTACGGACATGCTCAAGGATTATAACGGTCAAACTTATTGGCTCAGTGTCAATCCATGGAGCTTTGCCAAGGAAAGCCAATGGCCTAAATGGTTAAATGTTTCGTTGGGATATGGGGGCGATGGCATGCTTGGCGGTCACTCGAATATTTGGACCGACGCATTTGGAATCCGACAGGATTATTCATTCGTAAAAAGACAGCGTCAGCTTTATTTATCATTTGACATTGATTTACAGCATGTTCCAATAAAAAATCAATTTCTGAAACGATTAGCACGAATGGCCAATATTATAAAAATTCCAGCTCCAACTTTGATGTATCAAGAAGGAGGAAAATGGCAATTCTATCCCTTGTATTTCTAAAACAGAATTTTTTCAAGTTCATCTGCAAAGCGATCGGTATACAATGGCTTTACAACATATCCTTTTGCTCCCAACTCTTTGGCCAATTCTATATCAGATTCAGCCGTGGATGTGCTCATTACGTATACGTCTATTTTCGCTAACCGAGGATTGTCTTCCCTCATTCGAAGGAATTCAAATCCTCCCATTTTTGGCATATTTAAATCAAGTAGAATTAAGTCGGGATAAGGCTCCAATGCTCCTGCTATCTCCAACTTTTCAGCCGCATCCATTCCATTTTCAGCTAAATGTAAATATTGCTTGAAGCCCTTCTTTCGAAAAGCACGTTTTACATTTAATACATCCACCTCATCATCCTCTATTAACAATACCGTCTGGTACTTGGTCATTTTTAAACTAGTCAACATTATCTCCCCCTTTTACTTCTAACTTTAATTTGAACCTGTACGAAGTGGGGGAAAGATAAGACATAGTGCGCTAAATCAAAAACATTTTACCGAATTTTATAAACTATTATTGCTGAATTTCGATGCCGAAGCAGGCGCCACCTGCTTTTGAATTACTCAGATGAATTCGCCAACCTTTTTCATCGCAAAGCTTTTTAACAATCGCCAAACCAACTCCGGTATTTTCTTGCTTGTCGCGCGAGGCAAGCGTCTGGAAGATTTGAAAAACTCGTTTATGAAAGCGTGGATCTATGCCTGAGCCATTATCTTCAACGAAAAACTGATGGAGTCCAGGAATAAATTCATAGCGTACAAAAACCTCAGGATTTGGATTGGTATTATGCTTTATCGCATTCGAAATTAAATTGCTCATAACTTGTTCAAAAATCAACCGATCTTCTAATAAATCGGGCATTGAATCAAGTATTACCTGTGCCTTAGAGCCCGATGTTCGGTGCGATTCACAGATGTCATTCAGTACTTCAAATGCAGAGAATGAACTTTCATTTACGCGACTTTTTCCTGCTGAGCTATAGTTTAAAATCCCATTGATTAAGTTTTCCATGCGCTGAATTCGACTTTGAAGCAGATCGATGTGGGCGTCCATCTCTTTTTCATCCTTGCCTCGTGATTCTTTGATCCACTCCGACAAATTATGGATAGCTCTCAAGGGAGACTTTAGGTCATGAGAAACGATTTGTGCAAATTGGTCGAGCTCTGAATTTCTGATTTCCAATTCCCAAGTGCGATGCTCCAATTCTAAGCGTGAGGTTACAGATTGTGTGATATTCTGTGCTGTACATATCATTGTCCCCGCATTCCCTTCACTCTGTGAAATGGTTTTCGCAATACCAAGCATATGCTGAATATCGCCATTCTGATTTACCACCCTAAACTCTACTCTTATAGTTTGATTCATTGCCCCGGCTTCGAACCATGCATTACGCACGCGCTCTACATCCTCAGCATGGATATGATTGGCTAGGTTTTCAATATTAAATAATTCCTGATTCGAAAAGCCAAAGACTTCCCAAGCATTGTCAGAATGAAGAATGGTCCCCTTATCTAAATCGACTTCAAAGCTGGCTATTCTGGCCAATTGCTGTGCTTCATTCAGAATATTTTGGGTCCGCCGAATCCTATTTTCCCCATCTTTTCGATCAGAAATATCACGCAATACAGCGACGATATACCCCTTTCCTTCTAGTTTTAGCCATCGGGCATTTACCTCCACCGGAAATCGTGAACCATCTTCTCGAATATTCATTCCTTCCAAAAGAAGTCCTTTTTGATGGCTCTTCACGGATTCAACATGAGCTTTCCAGTCATCCAAAGTGGCGAAGGCTTCCTCTAATTCAACCAGGGATTTCCCAATTAATTCTTCCCTTGACCAACCCAAGTTATTTGATGCTTTTTCATTGACATAGACTAGGATTCCTTCTTCATTCGCTACCTGAATCGCATCGTTGGTCAAATCCACCATTTGTAGAAACAGCTCTAAATCACCTTCTGCCTTCTTTCGCTTCGAAATATCAATATAGAGACTAATAAAATGTTGCAGAACTCCTTGCTCATTGACTACAGGAAGGATGGTCGCATTAAACCAGAGTATAGATCCTGATTTTGACCGTTTTTTTACTTCCCCTCTCCAAATGGTTCCGTGGCTAATTTTCTCCCATATTTCTAGGAGGTATTCTTCATCATGAAGCCCCATACTAAGACTTCCGATTTGCATACCGATTAAGTCGCTCTCAGAATAGCCTGTTAGGATATGAAAGTTATCATTGACCTTGAGAATATGTCCTTGAGCATCCGTTTTCGCCAAGAGTACCGAGCTTTCAATCGCGGAACTAAGTCCGGTAAAGTCGCCAAGGTTATTCGCTTCATCCTCGATCAATTCGTCGAAAACCGAATGGCGCAAAAGGATATCACGCACTGTTCTGTAAACCTGCGTTTCTTCCGCCTCATTCAACCTTTTCAGCGCTTCTAGCAATTCCTGACGAATAGTTCTACCCTGCATTATTCAAAGATGCTGATTTGATGGGTAATACGCTTGGATTAAGAAGGAAAAAATTTGCAAGAAAAGCAGGCAGAAAATCCGTTAAACAATCTCCAAAACCATTACTTCGCAAACGGAAATAAAACTGGAAATGAAAGTATTTATAGTCGAATAAGTCGACACATGAAAATATCCATCTTCTTTTGATTTAATGGAATAAAACGAAAGCCACCTTAGTTACGCCCGGAAATAATATCAGCCAGTGTCTTATTTTCCAACACCTTAAGTGACTCATCACGCACTTCAATCATCACGGCACGAAGCGGACAGTTATCTTCTGAATGAACACATTCATTGCATTTTTCATGGTAATTTAAGCTGACACAAGGTAATAAAGCAATTGGACCATCAATCAGACGAATAATATGGGCGAAACGAATTTCGTCTGGACTTTTCAACAAATAATAACCTCCGCCTTTACCCATTTTTGAGCTCAAAAAACCTGCCTTTTTCAACTCAAGCAATATGCTTTCAAGAAACTTCTTAGGAATTTGTTTCTCCCGTGCAATTTCCTCTATCAAAACTGGCCCGGTTCCTTGCTTAAGCGCCAAGTACTCGAGGGCATGAAAAGCATAGCGATTCTTCTTAGAAAGCATATTCGAAGTTAAATTATCATGAGTCTCCGCAATTATACCACTCCGTCGTGATATGGCGGAATGGTGTTAGATATTGCCTGTAAAACTACAGGATATGACACATTTAGAATTCTTTACAAAATTTGGAACCGAGGAACAAT
>Ga0100379_10003648_pt1 | contig 13938 bp, 17 predicted proteins | sample CryGeymeta201503_FD_80418 | JGI IMG/M metagenome (GOLD analysis project Ga0100379, IMG submission 80418) | Groundwater microbial communities from Crystal Geyser aquifers in Utah, USA - Crystal Geyser metaG 2015-03 | ecosystem: Environmental > Aquatic > Deep subsurface > Groundwater | place...
ACATATACCATATCCTTGAATATGAATGGTAGCATAGGCGTAAACAGTACACCATATCATCCTAAATGAATAGTTCCAGTTAAACAAGCAGGAAGCAGCAGTTTATATTAAATGGTAGCCAATGGCTCCATAAGGAGGTTTGAAAGCTGTCATCCCTACTAAAAAAAGAACACGGTTTAAAACATAAAAATATTTTAACATGTTATTAACCAATTTGCTCTAGGATATCTAGGGTGAGTATTATACCAGGAGGGTAGGATGAGCACGAAGAAACATTTTACGCCGGAAGAGGCGAAACAGATAGGTGAGAAGCTTGGCGTAAAGTGGGATAAGTTTGATGTTGATCAGTTTATGCGCGGCATGGACGTGGAGCTGGAGCACGGCCTGTGCAATGTTGCTACAAACGTTACCAGCGACGACCATTTGATTACCGGCAAGATAGCCCTGGCGCATCTTAATGAGTTTCCTGATTATTACGATCGTTTGGATAAGATGGAAGAAGAGGCAGAGGCATACTGGGAAAATTTAACCCCTCGCCGCTAAACGAGACAAGGAGTGGCTCGGGATAAAATTTTTATAAACTGGATAACTGGAAAATTTTAGGAGATTAATATGAAGAAAAGTATTCAACAAGACGTAGCGGAACTTATCGGTAAAATGCAGGAACAACTGGCTTCGATGGAGAGAAAGATTGATTCTTTGATCAACAGGCCAACTGCTCAGCCGCAGCAGGCGCAGTTTCGTCCGCCAAGGCATAATGACAGGCCGCAGCATGGCCACGGCGGTAATGACTTTAGGCAAAGAAGCATGTATAAGGTTATCTGCGCCGAATGCAATAAACAATGCGAGATCCCTTTTAAGCCCAGAAATGACAGGCCTGTATACTGTAAAGATTGTTTTTTAAAACGCAGAAACAGCGGTGATTCATTTAAGCCGGAGCAGAAAAGCACTTTCATAGAAAGGGATTTTACCCAGGATAGGCCCTCCGGTAAGAAGAAAAGGCCCTCCGGCAAGAAGAAAAGCCGAAGAAAATAAAATAACAGATAGAATTATCCGATGAAACTTAAGATAGAAAAAATAATGGCAAGAGAAGGGTTGTTGCTGATAGCCCTGGCGCTTGTTTTATATTTTGCGCTTACATTGTGCAAGGCGGTACCCGTTGTGCTGCCTAAGTACAGGGCGCAATTTGCCGACGGCAAAGAATATACAATAACGATATATCCTGATATAAACTATAAGAGCGCATTTGATTCAGGGGCCCTGTTAAAAGAAATCCATAATCCGCCTCCGGGGCTTGTTTCAAAACGCATAAATGAATTTGCCAAACAGGCAAATATTAAGTCAAAGCTTCTAAGCGTAAAGCGCGCAAACTCTGTACAACTGCGCGCCTCCGGAGCTTATTCGCGCGTCATGTCTTTACCTTTTATTATTAAGATATTTTTTGTTTATATTATTTTACTCCTAGTCCGCTTTGTTAACTGGGCGCTTGGCGCCCTGAAGGCCTGAATAAAATGTTCGATCAAATAACGCATACCTTCACCAAATTATCAGGCGCGCATCTGAACGCGCTGTTTTTACTCGGACTGATTCTGTTTACCGGGACAGTCGGCGGAAGGATATTGCAAAAATTACGCATACCCCAGGTTGTCGGCTATATCATTGCCGGTATACTGCTTGGCCGTTCGGGGTTAGATATCATTAACAAAGATGTAATTGAGGCCCTGGCGCCGTTTAATTATTTTGCATTGGGGATTATAGGTTTTATGATAGGAGGCGAACTTAAAACTGATGTTTTTCGTCGTTACGGTAAACAGTTTATAGCTATATTGCTAGCGGAAGGCGTTACTGCTTTTATTGTGGTTTTTGTTCTTGTAGGGCTGCTGGGAAGTATTGTTTTCGGAAACCCTGCTTATTTCTGGGCGCTTGGTTTACTGCTTGGCGCCATAGCTTCTGCTACAGCTCCGGCTGCTACCACTGATGTCTTATGGGAATATAAGGCTCGCGGCCCGCTAACCACAACGGTACTGGGGATTGTGGCTTTGGATGATGCGCTTGCATTGATGTTGTTTGCCATAGCAGCCAGTATTGTCCCGGGAATGCTGGGAGCTCACGCATCGTTATTATCCGCAATCGCCAGGCCTGTTTATGAGATAGGCGCAGGCGTTATAGTCGGGGCGGTATTCAGCATTATTCTTGTTAAACTTCTCAGAAGGTATGTAGAAAAGGATAAAATACTTGTTTTTTCATTATGCAGTATACTTTTTGCTTTGGGTTCGGCGCTGATAATGGAAATAGACATGCTTCTTGCGGCAATGGTAATGGGTATGGTGTTGGTAAATCAGGAAAAACGTCTGAGTAAAGAGGTGTTTAAACTGGTTTCAGGATTTGCAACGCCCTTTTATATATTATTTTTTGTACTTGTGGGCGCGAAGTTTGATTTACATGCTACAACCGCCAGCGCCGTATTTATCGCGGTGATTTATCTTTTCGGCAGGACCTTTGGCAAGATGACAGGCGCTTATTTTGGGGCTAAGTTTTCAGGCGCTCCGGCCAGTGTTGTACGCTATCTGCCTTATTGTCTGTTTAGCCAGGCCGGCGTGGCTATAGGCCTTTCTATTTTAGCGTCACAGATTTTTCCCGGGGCCATAGGCAGCTCTATAATTGTTATCGTGACGCTTACCACATTTGTAGTTCAATTGTTGGGGCCTTCCTGCGTAAAATATGCCGTTATCAGGGCCCAGGAAGCAGGCCTAAATGTAACAGAAGAGGACCTGTTGCTTAAGACAACCGTAGGCCAGATAATGGATAAAAACCCGCCCCATGTATATGAAAACATCCAGATAAGGGATATTCTGAATATTTTTAGCAAGAGTAATTATCGTACATATCCTGTTATAGACAAAGGTAAAAAGCTTAAAGGTGTCATTACGCTGGAAAGCATAAGGCAGTCGTTAGCGCACGCGGAGATCGGCAGCCTTGTTCTTGCCCATGATATTATGGAGACTGCCGTGCTTAGAGGGATAAATACCGCTTCTTCTTTGCTGGAGGCCGAGGAGGTTATTGATAAGTACAATGTTAATTATCTGCCGATTGTTGATAAAAAACTAATTCTTTTGGGATTTCTTGAAAAGGAAGCTATTCATAGATTTGTATCCTCCAGGTTAATTGAGGCTGAAAAAAAAGCGGCATCTATGGGCTAAAGACCGAAGTTTTTCGTTGCGGGTTCGGGTTTTATGTGGTAAAATAGAACAAGTAATAAATCGATTAAGAGGAGGCAGGTATGGATTTTAACAAGATTAACACACCGGACGAATTCCTGAAAAATCAGCAGTCTAATTTTTTAAATTTCGCAAAATACATTCCAATTGCATTGCCTGCTATACTGGTATTTATAATAGCTGTAAGCGGAGTATATTCAACCGGGCCTGATGAGGTGGGCATTATAAGAAGGTTTGGCAAGTATATCAGGACCACAGAGCCTGGCCTGCATTTTAAGGTTCCGCTGATTGAGAAGGTAGATAATATTAAGATAAAGTATATATTCAAGGAAGAGTTTGGATTTCGTACAACAAGGCCGGGCGTTGTATCGCAGTATTCCCAAAAGGATTATTATGACGAATCACTTATGCTTACAGGCGATTTGAATGTCCTTGTTGTGGAATGGATAGTCCAGTTTAAGGTAAAAGACCCTGTCAAGCTTCTGTTTAATATCAGGAATCCGCGCGGCACTGTGCGTAATATTTCAGAGGCTGTGATGAGGCAGATTGTAGGGGATCATACGGTTAATGAAGCGCTGACAACCCGCAGGGTGGAGATAAACCAGGCAGCGCAGGATCATCTGCAGGAAGTATTGGATTCTTATGATTGCGGCATACAGATAGTTACGGTAAAGCTTCAGGATGTCAACCCGCCCGACCCGGTAAAGCCGTCTTTTAACGAGGTAAACGAGGCCAAACAGGAAAAGGAAAAGGTTATAAACCAGGCATGGGAATCCTATAATAAGATTATACCTCAGGCGCGCGGCGAGGCCGAAAAGACCATAAAATATTCAGAGGGCTATGCGTTAAAGAGAATAAACATAGCAAAAGGCGATGCCGCGAAATTCCTGGCAGTATGGAATGCTTATAAAAACGCCAAAGAGGTTACCAGGAAACGGCTTTACCTTGAGGCAATGAATGATATTTTAAAATCCGCAGGAAAGAAATTTATTATAGACCCGAGCCAGAAAGGCATCTTGCCCTTTCTTGATTTGGGCAGGGAAGGGGGCGCCAAATGATTAAATTAGCCTATACTATCAGCGCGATAGCGATTGTTGGTTTTATGCTTTTGGCAAGCGGCGTAATATATACTATTGATGAAACTCAGCAGGTGGTAATTACGCAGTTTGGCCAGCCCATAGGAGAACCGATTAACAAGGCAGGGCTGTATTTTAAAACGCCTTTTGTGCAGCAGGCGAATTATTTTGAGAAAAGAATACTTGAGTGGGATGGTAATCCAAATCAGATACCTACAAAGGATAAGAAGTATATATGGGTGGATACCACGGCGCGTTGGCGGATAAAAGACGCGCTTAAATTTCTGCAGTCAGTAGGCAATGAAACAGGCGCTCAGGCAAGGCTGGATGATATCATAGATTCAGCAACCAGGGATTATGTAACTAATCATAATCTTGTTGAAGCAGTCAGGGATACCAATCGTATCATAGAGGATTTGGCGCAGGTGTCTGGCGACGAGGACAGCATGAACCAGGCAGCCGAGGAACTTGAAAAGATATCTATAGGCCGCGACAAATTGACGCGCGGAATACTTGAGGAAGCGTCGCTTATAGCGCCGCAGTACGGCATAGAGCTGATAGATGTGAGGATTAAGCGCATAAATTATGTGGTGGATGTTCAAAAAAAAGTTTACGAGCGCATGATTTCAGAGAGAAAACGCGCCGCTGAAAGATACCGCGCCGAAGGCCAGGGAAAAAAGGCGGAGATAGAGGGCCAGCGCGAAAAAGAACTTAACCAGATTACTTCTGAGGCATATAAGACAGCTGAAGAGATAAAAGGCAAGGCGGATGCGGAAGCCACAAAGATATATGCCGATGCATATAATAATGATCCGGAGCTCTACTCGTTTTTAAAGACGCTTGAGACATACAGAAATACTATCGATGCCGATACAACCGTGATTCTCAGCACAGACAGTGAGTACTTGCAATATATAACAAATGCTGTTAAAAAATAACCGCGTTTTATAGACGTCAAGAACGCCCCTTGCAGCAATTTATGCTACAGGGGGCGTTTTTTGGCATATTTCACTTGACAGATTAAGGTAGCGGGTATATTATTAGCATATGCTAATAATTATAGGAGGGATATATGCCGAGGCCATTTATATTGAGAAAAGTTTGCTGCAGGCCGGATTCAAATTATTTTAAACCGCGAGGCATTCCTATAGATCAACTTAAAGAGATTATTTTAACAATGGACGAGCTGGAAGCGGTAAGGCTTGCTGATTTGCAAGAGATGTACCAGGAAGATGCGGCGAAGAAAATGAATATTTCAAGGCAGACGTTTGCAAATATTGTTGCTTCCGCGCGCAAGAAAATTGCAGATTGTTTGGTCAACGGCAAGGCATTAAAAATAGAGGGAGGCGTTGTAAAAATGTATCCGGATTCCATCCGGGCCAGGCAGTGCCGGCGGCAGGGTTATGGTTTTGGACAGACAAGGAGAGTGAGCAGGAGGGGCACATTATAAGAATTTGCATTCCCACAGACACAGATGAAGGGTTAGGCGCAAAGGTTAATATTCATTTCGGTAGTGCGCCGTATTCTACTATTTACGATACAGACAAGGAAGAAGTCACTATTATAAATAACGAAAACAAGCATCATGCGCATGGCATGTGCCAGCCAATGACAGTTCTGGAAAGTGAATGCATAGATTGCGTTCTTTGTTCAGGCATGGGCGTCAGGGCTGTTATTAAATTAAACGAAGGCGGTATAAGGGCCTACAGGGCGACAACCGGCACAGTCAGGGATATTGCAAAGCTTTATAAAGAATCAAGACTTAAAGAAATAACGCCCGAAGCAGCCTGTGACCATACTGATTGCCATTAATGCCTATGGATCGAATAAAAGAGAATCACAGAAATTATCTTAAAAGAATAAAATGCTATAAAAAATTCGGCTACGATGCGTTGAAAGAAAGGGCTGTTATTTACGAAAAGTCGTGGCCTGTTTCAGGCAGAATGTTGGAAGTTGGCACAGGCAAGGGTTATTTCACTATTCAATTGGCAAAGAATGGGCATCGTTTTATTAGTATTGATATTTCGGAAGAAGAACAGAATTACGCGAGGATGAACATAGGATATCTCGGGCTTGAGAATCTCGTAGAATTCAAGATAGAAAACGCCGAATGTTTAAGTTTCGGCAAAAATGACTTTGACATAGTTTTTTCTATTAATACCATGCACCATTTTTTAAGGCCTGAGAAATCATTGGATGAAATGATAAAAGTTCTTGCCGTCGGCGGTAAAATAGTATTGAGCGATTTTACTCCGGAGGGTTTTAAGCTTATAGAAAAAATACATGAAAGCGAGGGCAGAAAGCACGTGTTTGCCGCAGATAAATTAGACAAAGCAGTGATTTACCTGAAAAAAGAAGTTTTAAAATTGAAGAATATAGAACAAAACATCAGAAAATAGTAGTAGCTCAGTAAGATGTTTGACAGAGATAAACCTTTGTGTTATAATATTTAAAATCGTAACAATAGGAGAATATATGTCAGGGTTGATAAGGTTCGGAGTATCATTAGATAGCGATTTATCGCGGAAATTTGACGCGCGGCTTAAAAAAAAAGGTTATACTAACCGCTCAGAGGCCATACGCGACCTTATACGCCAGGATTTAATAGAAGAAGAATGGGCCGGCGGCAAAGAGGTTGCCGGCGCGGTTATTCTTATTTATGACCATCATAAAAGGGACCTTGTGGACAGGCTTATGGATATACAGCACGATTTTAGCGCAAATATAATTTCTACGCAGCATGTCCATTTAGACCATGATAACTGCCTGGAGATTATCGCGGTAAAAGGCCTTTCAAAAAATATACAGATTTTGGCGGACGCGTTAAAGGTTGTAAAAGGCGTAAAACACGCGACGCTCAGTATGTCAACCACAGGCAAAAATATCGATTAAAGAGTATTATTTTTTTTGGTATTTAGTAACACGAAAATTATAACAGTAATACGAAAAGGAGGGAATATGTTAAAGCATATATATGCAGCGGCAGCAGTTTTGATTTTTTGCGCGCTTACCTTAAATTATGCAAATGCGGAGGATGAGTGGGATCCGGTTTCAGCCGGGACTGTCACCACCTGGACAGCGCCTTTATGCGCAAAAGGGGAGTTGGTTGCGCAGCCATTTTTCTTTTATAACAATACGCGCGGGACGTTTAATTCAGACGGCCACTATGATTCGCTGCCTTCGGGCGATAAAAAATACCAGTTTCTGCAGCAGCTGTTTGCGCAGTATGGCCTGACAGACCGTTTTGAGATAGATGCACAGATAGAATATCAGGAGAATTTTTTGCGCCAGAATGGCGATAGCGCTAATTCAAGCGGCTTTGGGGACAGCGTAGGATTTTTACGCTATTGCCTGCAGGAAGAAACAGGTAGCTTGCCGTATGCAGCCGCTTTATTTCAGCTTAAAATTCCCACAGGCGAATACCAGCATGCGGATGACAGCAGGCTGGGTACGGACCTGACAGGCGCAGGTTCATGGGATCCGGGATTAGGGATTATCCTTACCAAGAAGTTTAAACCATTTGTGGCGCATTGTGATTTCATTTACAGCGCGCCGCTTGAAACGAAGATAGACGGCGTTAAAACGCGCTACGCTGATTATTTGAATTATGATTTTGGGCTGGAATATTTTTTAAGCCATAGATTTAATCTTATGTTTGAGGCAAATGGTTTTCTGCAGAGCGATAAAAAAGAGGATGGCGCAAGGACAGATGATTCCAATGTTAATTATTTTACCGTTTCACCCGGAATCGGCTGGTCATGTGAAAAGGTCCAGGCGGTCCTGGCTTACCAGAGGGTGCTGACAGGCACAAACGCAGACGCGAATGATTCGGTTGTTCTGACATTTGTGCGTAGTTTTTAAAAATTTCAAGGGAGATGTAAAATGCATATACCAGACGGGTATTTAGGGCCTGTAACATGCGGCGTGACATATGCTGTCATGTTACCTGTATGGGGTTTGGCTTCAAAGATAGTAAAGAAGACGCTTAACGCTAAGCAGGTCCCGCTATTGGCAATAGCGGCGGCGTTCAGTTTTGTGATAATGATGTTTAATGTGCCTATACCCGGAGGCACAACAGGGCATGCTGTTGGTGCTGTGCTGGCAGGGATTTTGCTTGGGCCATGGGCGGGCTGTATTGCTATCAGTGTTGCTCTAGCGGTACAGGCATTGCTTTTTGGAGACGGAGGTATTACCGCTTTGGGAGCAAATTGTTTTAATATGGCTTTTGTCGAGGTGTTTGCCGGTTATTATATTTACAGGATTATCAGCGGATCATCTGCGATAACTTCAGGCAGGAGAGTTGTCGCCGCAGGCATTGCCGGTTATGCCGGTTTAAATATAGCGGCATTGACGGCGGCAATAATGTTTGGCATACAGCCGTTATTGCATAAAACAGCGCAGGGGCAGTCTTTGTATTGCCCGTATGGTTTAAATGTCGCTATTCCTGTGATGTTAGGAGAACATATGTTGGTGTTTGGTTTTGTTGAAGCGGTTGTAACAGTACTGGTTGTAAAATATTTGCAAAAACAGGATCCGGACCTTCTTAAAATAAAAAAGGAGGTGGCAGCATGAAGACTGTAATCAAGCTATGGATAGGACTGGCGGTTTTTATTGTGCTTTCTCCCTTAGGGTTAATCCTGCCGGAATATTTTAAGGCCGATGCTGCCTGGGGCGAGTGGGGTACAGATGTTTTTAAAGGATTGGTTGGATATATTCCGCAAGGCCTTGAAAAACTTTCAAACCTCTGGAATGCCCCAATTCCGGACTATGCATTCCGTGGCTGGGAGGATAAGGGCCTGGTTTATTTAAGCGCGGCCTATATCTTTTCGGCTATTTTGGGAATTACTATAACGGCATTGATTATTTTTGGCATAGGGCATATATTATCCAAAAGAAGCAGGCATTAATATTGAAAAACAACAGGTTTGTAGAACGCTCAATTACCGGCGCCTTGTCGTTTTTTAAAGACGCCATATTTGCCGATGAAGAGGCCCTAAAAAAAGGGTTTTTGCAGGCCCGCGATGCCAGATTGAAGATGTTAATGGTATTTGTTTTGATTCTGGCAGCGCTTTTTTCAAAAAGTATTGTTTTCATTGCCGGCATATACGCGTTTTGCGTGATTCTTGCTTTGGCTTCTTCAATCAACATAATATTTTTCTTAAAGCGCACGTGGTTTTTTATTCCCTTGTTTTCTCTATGTATAGCCCTGCCCGCATTGTTTGATATTTTTAGCCCGGGAGAAAAGTTTTTAAGTTTTAAGGTTTTTTTCGTCCCCCTAAGCATTACAAAGCAGGGGTTATCAAGCGCCGGGATATTTTTCGCGCGGGTTTTAACATCAGTGTCGCTGTGCGTTCTTCTGTCTGTTACCACAAGGCATTATGTGTTGCTCAAGGCGCTGCGCGTATTCAGGGCGCCTCAGGTTTTTGTGATGACTTTAGGCATGTGCTGCCGTTATGTTTATCTTTTTATCGAGATAATACAAAATACCTATATGGCGATAAAAAGCAGGGCCGGAGGTGTTTTTGGAATAAAAAACAGCCAGGGTGTTGTAGCGTGGAATATAGCAGCGTTATGGCAAAGGTCTTATGTGATGCATAACCGGGTTTATGAGGCGATGCTTTCGCGCGGATACTCAGGCGAGCCAAAAGTTATTGAAGAATTTGATTTTACATATAAGGATTGGTTCTGGTTGGGCACCGCAATTTTAATATTAGGTTTAAGTTTATGGCAAAACCATTATTTGAATTAAAAGACGTTTATTTTTCCTATATGGGTAAATTTCCCGCGCTTTGCGGCGTAAATTTGACCATTGAAGAAGGCGCGAAAGTTTGCGTAATCGGAGCCAACGGCACCGGCAAGTCAACGATTCTCAATATGCTTGACGGCCTTATATTTGCTGGCTCAGGCAGCATGAAGGCCTTTGACAGAAATATAACCTCCGGGGTTATGTCGGAGCCGGGGTTTTCAAGGGTTTTTCGTAAAAGCGTGGGATTTGTGTTTCAGAATCCGGATGCGCAGTTATTTTGCCCGAGCGTTAAAGAAGATATAATGTTCGGGCCGCTTCAGCTTGGCGTGCAGCTTGATAAAATAAAGAAAGGCGTTGATATTATTGCAAACAGGTTGAAAATAAATAATCTTCTCAACCGTCAGCCGCATCAGTTAAGCATAGGCGAGAAAAAAAAGGTGTCAATAGCCTGTGTAATGGCTGTTGAGCCGGATGTGTTTCTTTTGGATGAGCCGACAGCCGGGCTTGATCCGGCGACCACGCGCGATATCATTGATATACTTCTGGAGGAAAATATGGCCGGCAAGACTATTGTTACAGCGACGCATGACATGCATATAGTCGGGGAGATTTCCGATATAGCGCATGTTTTAGGCAGGAATAAAAAAATAATACGCAGCGCTGTTCCGGATGAAATCCTTCTAGACTGTGAGTTTTTGAAGGATAACAACCTTGTCCATGTCCACCGCCATATGCATGATGGCAGGATTCATGCCCACCCGCACCTTCATACAGAACATCATTAATAAAATGGCCTTTGTAGTGATTTCTGTTTGCAAGGGGGCATTTTTTAGGGTATAATTAGGCATAAAGAAGGGCATAATCAGATATAAAGAAAGGAATAAAAAGACATGACAAATAAAACAGGTAATACTGATAATTTTTATGGCATAGGTATAGCTCCGGGAATTCTTGCAACTCTTGAACATATAAAATTTAAAATTCCTACTCCCATACAGGTAAAAGCGATTCCACCGGCAATAAGAGGCGAAGATATTGTAGGTATAGCCCAGACAGGCACAGGCAAGACACATGCGTTTGCCATTCCCATGGTACAGCGGCTTGCCCAGAAACAGGGCATAGGCCTTGTATTGGCGCCGACAAGAGAGCTTGCCATACAGATAGAAGAGGCGGTAAGGATACTTGCCAGGCCATCCGGCATGTTAACAGCATGCCTTATAGGCGGCGCGTCAATGGTAAATCAGATAACAGCGCTTCGTAAAAATCCAAGGATAGTCATAGCTACGCCCGGAAGATTTCTGGATCATGTCAGCCAGTGGAATGTTTTACCGGAAGAAGTTGTGATGCTGGTTTTAGACGAGGCAGACCGCATGCTTGACATGGGGTTTTTGCCGCAGATTGAAAAGATTCTAAAATCTATTCCCAAGAATAGGCAGACAATGCTTTTTTCAGCCACTATGCCGCAGGCAATTATGAAGATTGCCTCAGGCTATATGAAGTTGCCTATTTCTTTAGAAGTGGCGCCTTCGGGCACTGCAGCCGAGGGAGTAACGCATGAATTATTCATAGTCAAAAAAGAAGCCAAGTTGAAATTACTCAGCAAGGTATTGAAACAGTACCAGGGGCCGGTGCTTTTATTCTCGCGAACCAAGCGCTACGCCAGCAAACTCGTGCGCGTTATCCGCGATATGAGGCATTCGGCAGCTGAGATACATTCAAACCGCTCACTTGCGCAAAGAAGAGAAGCGCTGGACGGTTTTAAATCAGGTAAATACAGGGTGCTTGTTGCCACTGATATTGCCTCAAGGGGCATTGATGTTACGGGAATAGAGCTTGTTATAAATTTTGATTTGCCGGATGACCCTGAAAATTACGTGCACCGTATCGGCCGCACAGGCCGCGCTGGATTAAAGGGCCACGCGATTTCTTTTGCAACGCCTGATCAAAGCAGTGACGTCAAAAGTATAGAAAAACTTACAAAGGTGACGTTGCCTGTTTCAAAGCACCCCGATATTATCGCCGAGCAGTTTATGCAAGGCGCCCCGCCGCCGCAAAGGCATCACCATCAGAGATATGCAAAACCCTATAATCATAACAGGCAACACCGCCGCAAAAATACTTAATGCTTATAGTATTGCGTATTTAATCTTTAGTGATATAATATTTCCATATATAATATATAATGGCATTAACTAAAAAAAGGAGGCAGCGTTATGGTTAAATCAATAAAAGGGACAAAAACAGAAAAGAATCTTTTAGCCGCTTTTGCTGGCGAATCGCAGGCAAGAAACAGGTATACGTATTTTGCAAGCGCTGCCAAAAAAGAAGGGCTTGAGCAGATTTCGCGCATATTTTTAGAGACCGCGGAAAATGAAAAAGAACATGCCAAGGTGTTTTTTAAGTATCTTGAGGGCGGTGACGTTGAGATTACCGCAGCTTATCCGGCCGGGACGATAAAAGATACCAAGAGTAATTTGGAAGCCGCGGCTGCAGGCGAGAATATGGAGTGGACAAAACTTTATTCGGATTTCGCAAAGACAGCCAAAGCTGAGGGTTTTGAGGATGTTGCCAAGAGTTTTGAGCAGATATCAAAGGTTGAGAAATTTCATGAGGCACGATACAGGAAATTAATCAGTAATATAGCCGGCAACGAGGTGTTTAAGAAAAAATCAACAGTCAAGTGGCATTGCATTAACTGTGGTTATGTTTTTGAAGGCAGTGAAGCGCCGAACGAGTGCCCTGCGTGCAGGCATCCTCAGGCGTATTACGAGGTATTGGCTGAAAATTACTAAGAGGATATAAAATGAAATTGTCCAGGGCGTTAGTTGTGCTTGATCTTGAGACAACAGGTGTGTGGGTTGAGAAAGATAAGATTGTTGAAATAGGCATGGTAAAGCTTTCGCCCGATGGCTCAAAACAGAGTTTTATAAAACGCGTCAACCCCGGAATACCAATTCCAGCCAATGTCAGCCGTATAATAAATATTACAGATGAGGATGTTAAAGACGCGCCTATCTTTAAGGATATTGCCAAAGAGGCTTTTGATTTTATTGGCGCTTCGGATATAGGCGGTTTTAATATTTTAAGGTTTGATCTGCCTGTTTTAGAGCGCGAGTTTTATGGGGCAGAGATTAATTTTCACTGGAGTCAGCGTGTTATTTATGACGCGCAGAAGATTTATCACATACATGAAAAAAGAGACCTTACCGCCGCATATAAATTATACTGCGATAAGCATCTTGAAAATGCGCATTCGGCGCTTGGAGATGCGGAGGCAACGGTTGAGATATTTAGCGCGCAGATTGAAAAATACGGCAGCGCTGAAACCGGAATCGAATCGCTTAAGGACTTTGATTATGAGCGCACAAGCGATTACTTTGATAATGAGCGTAAATTTTGCTGGTGGGGTGGCCAGTTATATCCTATGTTCGGTAAATATTCAAGAAAGAAGCATATAAAAGACATAGCTTTACAGGACCGTAAATATTTGGAGTGGATGTTGACAAAGGATTTCAGCGAGGAGATTCTTACCATGGTAAAAAACGCGCTTCGTGGCGAATTTCCGAAACGGACAGAACCGACAGAGACCGCCCCGGGCTCGGGCTCTGTGCAAATTATCTGGAAAGAAGATCGCGCTGCATATGCGGGATGAGTTGATGGACGTAATAGGCGGCGTAAAAGAGCTGAGTAAGGATGAGGCATGCAGGGTGTTAATGCTGAGTCGCAGGAGGTATTACCGATGGCGTCATCGCAAGCCGTTATTGCCCAAGGTGGCATGGGACCGCATAATGCCACAGGAGGAAGCGGCAATTGTTGAGGCTGGTAAGGATGAGAGATTGGTGGACCTGAGATCGGCCGGCCTCATGGTATACGGACATGAGACAGGCAGATACTATTG
>Ga0100379_10003653_pt1 | contig 13924 bp, 26 predicted proteins | sample CryGeymeta201503_FD_80418 | JGI IMG/M metagenome (GOLD analysis project Ga0100379, IMG submission 80418) | Groundwater microbial communities from Crystal Geyser aquifers in Utah, USA - Crystal Geyser metaG 2015-03 | ecosystem: Environmental > Aquatic > Deep subsurface > Groundwater | place...
GGGGCGATGGTGATAACGGTGAGGCTTTGATGTACCAGTTAGATGCATTTTTTGAAATGTTAGATAAGTGTAAATAAAAGAATATACTGTTAAAAAGAGCGACATTATGCAAAAAGCAATGGATGCAGCCGCGGGTAAAGTCACTGCGCCTACTGCCAGTATTGCCGACCGCCTGGCAGCATTGAAGAAAAAATAGTTTTTGAAGCGTCATATATAGCAGTAATGGTAAATGCTGCTCTACAGGACGTATTTCTGTAGAGCAGCATTTTTATTTAAAAGGACTTGCTGGTGCCTATATGGTAGAGAAAAAGACAGCTTATACTATTAAGTATGTACAACAACGCACTTCAAGTGACTGTGGTATAGCTTGTATTGCTATGGTTACAGGTGAAACGTATGAGAAAGTCTATGAGACATTACTTTCTATATATCCAGAACATGAGGGTGCACTAAACCAGAGACAATTGGATACTGTCCTTATAAGACTTGCGACTATTCCAATAAGAGGACTAAGTGAAAGATATGGAGAACTCCTTCCTGACAATGTATACATTATGCCAGTGTTACCTTCATCAATTGATAGTGCTGTCGGACATTTCATTGTTGTGGATACGCGGTGTGTTCCCTATGCTATATTTGACCCTAGCATAAAAAAAGATATTGACTACAGTAAGAACCCTCCTAAAATCTGGGGCGGGTTAGTTAAGATAACAACTCCACTAAGGTATATTGCATAATGAAAACTAAGTACTTTTTAGACACTGAATTTATTGAAAGACCTGGAATCCTTAAACTAATATCAATAGGGATAGTTGATGAAAACAACAGACAGTATTATGCTGTCTCAAATGAATTTGACTACCACAATGCTTCTGAATGGGTGAAAGAGAATGTAATAGCTTCTATGTACAAAGACGCTGTACTAGCACACCCTTCTCTTGAACTTAATCTTGAGACTTTCAACAAAATCGTAGGTATAAGTGAAAAACAGATAGCCGCTGAAGTTATCAATCTTACCAAGGGTACTGAACCAGAATTCTGGGGATATTATGCTGATTTTGACTGGGTGATCTTTTCATGGCTCTTTGGTCCGATGGTTAATCTTCCAAAAGGGTACCCGATGTATTGTAAAGACTTAAAGCAGCTACTTGATGACACTAAGGTCGCTACTAAACTACCTGATCCTATCGGTGCGCACAATGCATTAGTTGACGCATTGTGGAATAAAAAACAATACGAGAGTATCTATACTGACATCAAGAAAAATAGATTTAGACCCGCACAATAAATTGTAAGACACAAAATCCTCTTGCATTTATATAGCTCTTTGTGTATACTGACATCTCAAACAACAAGGAGCTATACAATGCAAATAGTCCATAATGATAGATACAAAGCTTTAGTTTCTGATGAAGTGAACTACCTTTTTGACACAGTCAACGGTAACTCATTTGTATGGGGGAAGACGTACGAGGATGATCCTGCTTACTCACCTTACGGGCCTTTTATTGCTGATATAGAGCTCACAACTATCTGTAAGGGTCCAGGAGGGGTTCCGTGTCCGTTCTGTTATAAGGCGAACACTCCAGAGGGCCACAATATGAGTTTTGAGACATTTAAAACTGTATTCAGTAAGTTACCCAATACATTGCAGCAAATAGCGTTTGGTGTTGATGCATCATGTACAAGCAATCCTGACACGTTCAAGATATTTGAGTATTGTAGAGAGAATAACGTAGTACCTAACGTTACAGTAGCTGACATTGATGATGAAACAGCAATTAAACTAGCTTCAGTATGTGGGGCTGTGTCTGTGTCTCGGTATGCTAATAAAGATATATGCTATAATAGTGTTGAGCGGCTATCTGACTGCGGATTAAAGCAGGTGAATCTACACGTACTTCTTACACAAGAACTATTGACATCAGCCTTAGAAACCGTATATGATGCTGTACATGACCCGAGACTTTCAGGCCTAAATGCCATTGTATTCCTTGCTCTTAAAAAAGTTGGTAGGGGTGTTGGGTATACGCAAGTAACCCAAGAACATTTTGACATAGTTGTTAATCACTGCAAACGACATGGAGTACGTTTCGGTTTTGATAGCTGTTCAGCGAATAAATTTCTTAAATCAGTTAATAATGAAAAGCTTTTTAAGTTTTACAATATGTTTGCTGAAAAATGTGAGTCAACGAGATTTAGTGCGTACATCAATGTTCACGGAAAATTCAACCCATGTAGTTTCCTTGATGACGGCGAAGGTCTTGATGTACTTACGTGCAATGACTTTATTACTGACATCTGGAACCATGAGAAAACTGTAGCTTTTAGAAATAAGAACATCGAGTGCAGCACTACTAATAAAGCATGTCAAATATTTGAGGTGTAAACATGAAAGCGCGATTAGGCTTTGTTTCAAACTCTAGTTCAAGTAGCTTTATCATTTTTCTTCCCAAAGACTTTAAAGTGACTGTTGAAAACATAAAGAAACTTATGTATGAGGGGGAAGGAAGACATAGGCTCCATGTTCAATTATGACAATGACAATACGTACTTCAAAACTACTGAACTGGCCACATGGGTTTTTAACGAAATTAATGAAGCTCTGAAAACTTCTAGTGAAGATGATGTACTCCAACAATTGCAGATGTATATAACTCTTACTGATGAACGATTTAGTTACGACCATGAGCGTATACATGCACCCGAAAACTGGGACGATGAACAAGGGGTGATGCGGTATAGGCAGTATCTTGAAAGTCAAGATCAATTGAGTATGCAATTAGCTGTAGTAAAATACGAAGAGCTTAAAAAGCAAAATGAGGGGAAGACACCCATTGTTATTAGTTTCGGTGATCACACGTTAATTGGTTCTCAATTAGAACACTCTGGGATCATCCAACAAGCTTTCGATGCTATACATGTAAGTAATCATTAATATTTTCGACACAATTAATAAAAGGACAACATGAACTTTTCCCTTAGGGTAGTTTCAGCTACACCTCATCAGTCATTATTAGATAATTTCACTCCTCCGGCGGGTATACTGTATTTTAAGGAAGTGCTTGAAATGTATAAGCTCCCTAAAGACTTCCCGGTGGGTGGCGTGTTTATCTCCGATAGTTGTCATATTGGAGGGATTGTATGTATTGAGTTGGATTCCATGAATGCATTGACACATGAACACCTTACAATTAACCAGGTGTTTGACAAGTACCCTAAACTCAGTACTGTTGAATATTTTATGCACAAAAACACAGTTGATATTATGATGCGTCCAGGACACATTAGTCAATACATAACTGAGTATCCTAGCTTTTGTTATACTGATAATGCCCTCCGTGAAAATAAAAAGTCTAAGGGCATACGGAAGTTCTTTGGTTACACTATCCCTACTCTTATTTGCGGGGAACCTCAAATAGCATCAGTTAGACTCGAATACAAATTTGATGAGTATGCATTCGTTAATGATTGGATTAAAAATGACTTCCCATTGTCTATAGGGACGAATACTGAAGCTGTAGTGTGATGTATTGGTAGTTATAGAGCTCTGACAGTGTGTAGGATGCGTCAAAAAATAATATTACAAAAGACTAAGTAAGGTGAATAGTATATGTTGAAAACTTTGAAAAGATTTAAATCTGAAAAGAAAATACACCCACCTGAATGGCTGATTGACAATACTGTGTATCTATGTCAGATGGGTTCAGTTGCCTATGGAGTATCAACTGATTATTCTGATATAGATGTATACGGTTTTTGTATGCCAATAAAAGAAGTTGTGTTTCCGCATAAGTTCGGGTATATTCATGGATTTGATGTACCAGCTGATTTTGCACAATGGCAACAGCATCATATTAAAGATGATAGTAATGGAAAAGAGTATGACTTTTCTGTTTTTAGTATTATGAAATATTTCAGGTTAGTTATGGAATGTAATCCAAATATGTGTGACAGTTTATTCACCCCTAGGGAATGCATCTTACACTCAACCCAAATTAGTGAACTTATAAGGGAAAATCGCCATCTATTTTTACATAAAGGTGTATGGCAAAAGTACAAAGGATACGCATTTTCACAGATGCACAAAATGCAGATTAAAAACCCTGAAGAAGGATCAAAGCGGTATGACGATGTGCAAAAATATGGATACTCAACTAAATTTGCATATCATGTTGTACGCTTACTTTCACAGGTTGAACAAATGCTAACTGAAGGCACCTTAGTACTTAATGAAAAAGGACGGAGGGAACAACTTAAAGCTATTCGGAACGGTGAATGGTCAGCTGATGATGTAGTTCAGTGGTTTTCTTTGAAAGAGCTTGAACTTGAAAAAGTATATAACAACTGTACTATTTTACCATACAGCTACAAAGAAAACCTACCAAAAATCAAGAAGCTTTTATTTCAATGTTTAGAAATGTGGTATGAAGATACTGCTAAATTGATTACAGATGAGTCTTCCAGTATAGCTGAGAAAAAATTAAAAGCTATTAAGGAAATACTAGATTCTTAAGAACTATAAAGGACACTACTATGAGAAAAACGCTACTTGAATATTTAGTAAAAGCACACAAGGTAGGAGATTTTACGTTAACGTCGGGCATTAAATCAGATTTTTATATTGATGTAAAATCTTTAATGTTTAATGCCCGGTTCATTGCTCTGTTAGGACAAGCGATGTTCCGCTATATTGATTCTGAGTGGCATGGTGCAGCGGTAGGTGGCATGGAGCTGGGCAGTGTTCCTATATCAACAGCCATAGCTATTAAAAGTACTAATTACCTTGTTGATCCCGTTCACCATTTTGTTGTCCGTAAAGTCCCAAAAGGGCATGGGATGGGCGCACAGATTGAGGGTTTTGAATACATTAAAGACAAACCAGTAGTGATTGTAGATGATGTGCTTACTACTGGCGGATCAATTATTAAAACAGCTGATGTATTAACCCAAAACGGTATTAGTGTAGTGGGCGCTGTAGTGGTTGTTGATAGAATGGATATGCGACAGCCCATACCCTTCCCTGTGCATGCACTCTTTACTAAAAAAGACATACTCAGTGCTATTTAAACACAACTTTACTATTGTAATTAATAGAGTTTATGTGTACAGTTACTCATGAATATTGATATAGATAGATTACATAAAGTAGCTGATGGGTCACTAGTCGGTAGAAGACAAGGTCATACGCTACTGTCTGTTACAAATCTAGCAGCATTAGTATCTGTACATACACCAGTAGTGTACTGTGTTCTCTCTACACTTGATGATACTGAACATATAAAACAGTTGATAACTAGGGTTTTCGCACATTATGAATTACCCAGAATAGAGTGGGTAGGACGACTGCATTTTAAATGTATATTGACCAAAGTGTTTTTTATTTTTTCAAATGATATCGCACATGCGTTACGTGGTGTTGATGAAAAATACCCAGTAGTTATTTTATTTGAAACATAGACAGAGGTGTGATAATGGTTAGAAGGAATGTCCAAAAAACAAAAGTTAGAAAGATTAACCGTATGTCCCTAGTCGAGACCAAAGAATACATTAATCGTTTAGTTGAAGCAGGCGGTATAACCAGTAAAGCATGCATATGTGCGAACGTACATTTGTCAAGATTACAGCATAAATAAGTACTGTAGGTGGAACGTACATAGTATGTAATAAAAAGATAGGATCACACAATGTTACAACAACAAATAGTTAAAGAGATGCAAGCTTCCACTGATCTAGTCAGGAAAAATATCCTCAGAATTATTGTTGGCGAATTTCAGAGATGTGCTAGTAAGGAACTCACTGACGATGCTGTAATCAAACTACTTAAGTTCTGTATAAAAAACGAACGTATTTTAATCGCCAATACAAAACCTGGTGTTGACACTACTGAGAATCTACACTACATCAAGGTGTTATCTGAGTACATACCTGCTGATGCTGATGTGTCGATTGAAGTGGTGAAAGAATGGGTTGAGAGCAATGTTGACTTTACGAAGTTCCCAACTAAGATTGCTGCTATGAAAATGATTATGCAGAATTTTAAGGGTAAAGTTGACGGTAATAGTGTTAAAGAATTACTTTTATCGATGTAGTATTCGTTGATAAAACATGTATAAAGGTTAAATATAACTATGCCAATTTATGAGTATCTCTGTAACAAATGTGCGGTTGTTAGTGAACAGATCTTCCCAATACGCTCATTTCCCCAAACCATTGAATGTCCTTCATGTAATGGGGAAGCGCATAAAATAATCTCTCGCAACTCGTTTGTTTTAGAGGGTGGAGGGTGGGGTAAAGATGGATACACCACTAATATGGAGAAGTTTAAATCCAATATGAAAGCAGTTGATAGTTACTAATGTTTGAAAAACTTAAAGCCTGGTATCAAAAAAGGGTTGAACTTAACGCTCTTGTTAAAGCTGATAAGCTTTACGAGGACAAACGCAAAGCTATAACTGCAACCTGTACATCGTGTATACATGAATGGGATACACATGAGTTTAAACGTGTGTGCAAGAAGTGCAGTCGTTACGAAATAATGACATACTCCAAGTTCGGGAATATTAGATATAGCTGGGTGTCAATAGATCCTATTGAACTCCCTTAACAGCTAGTCATTTTTAGTACAGTATATCTCTGTTTCAGTCCATCCTACTCTAATTCTGCAGAATTGGCACTTGTCAGACCCCATGCCCCCCTTACTCACTGAGTAACATGTGGACTGACAAGTGTCTATTTTGTAGTCGTCAATCTCTTCATCTCTTTGCACTCTATCTGGGTCTATACGCTTCATACTCATCTTATACTCCTGCTATGTTATTATGGAATCCTGGTTTAGCTAACCTTGAGTTACTTCTGTTACTAGCATTTGGGAACAAGTCAATATATGCAAATCCGATAGGTGCAGGGTGTAACGCTAGCTTTTCAGCATAACTCTCTTTCCACTTCAAGCAATGTCCTGTTACTACTGAATGTGACAATATTGTACGTATAGATCCGCGTTTTCTGTCTACTACTTGTTGCATAAACGGAACATGACTGTACGTGTGTGTATGTCCGCTCATGTATATATCAGCGCCAAGATAATTGTGTGCTATGCGCATAGCGTTATTAACTTTACCTCCATACGTACCGCCGCCGATACCGTGATGTAGACACATAAAATACGGACTAGTGCATATTTGAACTCTAATAAGGCCCGTAATTCCTAAAAAAGGTATATTGAGATTATGCGCTAAAACTTTATCAATTGAAATACCAATTTCCTTGTCAACACGGTTATGGTGATTTGATGCTACAAATCCTAAACACTTGTCACTTATTACTGAAAGTTCAGTAGTTAGCGTGTCCAACTCGTATTGCAGATTCGATGCTTCATATGAATCAGATTTTGAGTTTTTAGTAGCAACTTCTAATAAGTCACCTGTACTAACCCAATATGCATTTGGGTTTTCTTTAATTGTGTTAATAGTGCTGTAGAGAAAAGCAAGATCACAATTCTGATTCCCTCTATGGATGTCCCCCATATTGTATATACGTATAGGGTTTTTGAAGTCATACCTTTGTATCGTGTGTTTAGTCATGAGATGCTCTCCGAATTGTTAGTATTGTGTCTTTTTGTGAACGTTTAGCTCTTCAATATAACAATGGCGCATTAACACATGACCAGCTATGTATGTTTTAAAAACTTCTGTGTTTTAGCACATTACGTGGGTCTAACGCATATTTATAAAAAATTATGTTGCACTATTAAAATATATAGTGTATATATAAGATACAATTTAAAAAGCATACGATACAAAATGAAAATTACACAGCACCCATACTCGTCAAGTTCACACTCCTCTATCCGCCGCCAGAATAAAAATAGGAAGTCGGGTGTCAAAGCCGTTGTGGGTTCGAGTCCCACACCTTCCTCCAAGTATAATAAATTCTAAATAGTTTAGTTAGTGCGTTAAAAAGGAGTTAAAAATGAGTATTAAATCTACTGTTTATATAACTAGGCATAATGCTATCAAACGTATAAAAGATGTCACTAAAGAAGCGCTAAATAAAGATTATCGCAGTGTTGCACGCATGTCTTTTGAAGATAGGTATTCAGTAGAATCATTTATAAATAATTTTGAATGTCCTGATATAGTTGGTATGGAGAAATGGACTGATAAAATGATAGAAGATGTCTTAGACCTGCCGTTTTTCCGTTGGTCAATGTTTGATAACTACTTAATCAGAAATTAAAGTGAGGTATCACTTGGACTATTTCACAATAAAAAGACATGCTTTATTATCAAATAGAAGTGCAGTTGGTGCCACTATAAAAAGTAGTGTGCTGTTTAGAATTAAAGAGGCACATGAAAATTTTAATGCGAGTATCCCGAAGATCAGTACTGATATGTTAACAGAAAGATGCTCTTTGTTTTTAACTAAGCTTCCTTACTCCAAATTCTCACTTGTTTTTGATGACGTAATCGTATTATATAGTTTACAGTCAATTGCATCAGATGATTTCTTTACTTTATCAATGTCTACTTATTTTATGGATGACATGATGTTTCATAAATCTATGAAACACAACATAGAATGTAAGGACATTGTGTATATTAACAAAATAACAGGTAGGTTATCTCATAAAGTACGACATGTTTTTCGCAAAGACAAAGAGTTTAGAAAAATGGAAAGTTCTTTAGAAGACGTATACTTCGGTTCAGACGATATGCACAGGACTATAGGTGTCGTGCTTATGTTAGAGAAATTTTTATCGATGATTAACTGTAAAAATATTAGGTACGTTGATAGTGAGAAAGTTATAAAAGTCAAACAAGGTAACAAAACTAAAAAACGTGCGTTATACGCTTTTAAATTACTGCAACTTCTAAAAGGTAAGAAAGGTACTAAAAAGAAAATTGCTATGGATTTGTGGTCTAATAGAGTTCATTTATGTAGAGGGCATGTACGCACATATGGTGCTGATGCTCCGCTATTTGGTAGGATAGTAGGGGACTTTTGGATACCTCCGCATGCACGAGGTTCTGTAAAAGAAGGCGTCATTGAAAAAGAGTACGTATTAGACCCTGAGGATTTTAGATAATTGTGCAGGAATATATCTACTTACATAATGTTTCTGGATACTAATAGTGTAGAGGTGTAAATTATGGTTACTTTTAGTGATTACCGTACATATTTGAACCAGCTAGAAAAACACGGTGGGCAGCTCACAACAGGTTCTTTTTAATGTATTGCATTTTGGAGCACTGCATGTTATTGTAGAAGTACATACACTTAAAACGACAATTACAGCGATGATACAGGCAGCTACAAATAATAGATGCATTGGCGCACCTCCTTTGAGTTTTGTACTAATGTATCTTATGTTTTATTAAATGGAGAGTTGACCGAGAGGCAAGGTTCCGGTTTGCTAAACCGAGGACAGGATAAAACCTGGGTGGGATCGTTACCCACACTCTCCTCCATATTTTAGAGTGTAGAAGAACTACACTTGTTCTATTTACGGGGGTATGTTGATGAACGCAATAAATAAACTGAAACGAGAGAGACGAAAACGTGGAAAGAAACCCGAACAATCTGAATTTATGAAGAAGCAAACTGCTAGTAACAATATGATTAAAAGAAATGTTAAGTCAAAAGGGGCACAAACAGCAGATTGCTGTGTACCTAGCGGTAAATTTTACGGCAACGCGCGATAGTACTTCTTGACATTAAGAAGGATCCTATACTACAAGTTCAAACCCTCGCCATATTATTGTTAATTACTAGATATACTAATATCTTTTGGAGTGATATGCAGATTAAAGCAGTCGTAAATCTATTCGCAGGGCCTGGAGCAGGAAAATCCACGTCAGCATCTGAACTTTTTGTTAGTTTGAAAAAAACAACAACATAATGTTGAATTAGTTTCAGAATATGCTAAAGACTTAACCTGGGAGAAGCGAGGCAACGTACTGGACGGGGATCAAGTATACGTGTTTGCTAAACAGCATAGACGCATCCTACGTATTAGAGATGAAGTAGATATCGTTATTTCAGATAGTCCTCTTATAATGTCACTAATGTACTACAACGAAGAAATGAACTTGGTTGATAAGGGCGTGTATACAGAACTAGTCTTTAATGCGTTTAATAAATACCCTAATATGAATTTTTTCCTAAACAGGGATCTAAACCTAACATATCAGGAAAACGGAAGGAATCAAACTAGGAGACAGGCCCTTCTACTTGATGAACGTATTAAATGTTTTCTTGAAGCGTATACTGTTAAGTACACTGATCTACACTTATCAAACGCTGGGGACATAGCTATTGCTACTATAGCACACCGCATAGTGCAACAAACTAGTAAATCGTACACATTATCCTTGTAGGACATATAGCATTAGTGTATATTGTTAAAAAATTAACAATATTAAGATTTCAGGAGAAGAAATGCAAAACTGTCACAGCACTGCACAATGCCCCGCTTGCGGTAAAGACTCATATCAATCCGAGTACACTGCATTCCTTAAAGTAGTCACATGCACATGGTGTGGTTCAAGCTTCACCTGGGATGCTGAAACCAAAACATTTAAAGTAGTATCAACGCAGAGCGAGTCTACCAAATAATAACTGAACTAATTACAGACGATAAGATACATAAAGGAGCATTATGTTATTTGGATGGTTTAACAATAAAGCAGCTAAACATAGACAAAAAGAAAAAGAAAGTAAACTTACTATAGATAGTGATGCTAGTATTATAAGTATTGCTAATAATGCTGCTACCGCTGCTATCATGCACAGTGAACATACAAAAAACATGGATAAGATTTACACTGAATACCAAGAAGAGTATCACATAAAGCCATTACGCTAAAGAGTCTTTTATATAAAACATAATATACACCGTTGTATCTTATCAATTAAAGGAGGATAGTATGAAGAGATTAGTAGCTATTACATTACTTGTGTTGTTTGTATTATTTGTTACTTCCCCTACTGTTTTTGCAAAACTACTAGATATAGAAGTAGGGTTCGCTATTGATGCTGAGTTTGAACCATACGTAACATCGTACAATTTATATACTGAAGTACCTGATTCAGGAGTAATAGCATTAGTTGCTACTTTAGGAATAACACCAGAAAGATCATGGGTTATAACTGCTATTGATTTAATTCCTGGTAAAATTACAAATCTATATCTTGGTGCCGTATACGACGCAGGTGTTGAAGATAGATCTGTGGCCTTTCCGTTCAGATACACAGGAAAACCTGTTATAATCAGCGTCATAAAAAAGTAATATGTTAACTACCCTTATTCGAAGCATTGCGTTACTTACGTTGACTAGTACCACTGTATCTTGTGCTTCAAACACTTCTCAAGAAACTACAGCTAGAGGAATGCCTACTAAAGCCCCTGTAGCTGTAGTTTTGTCTGTAGAATATGCTTTTGAAGCCCCTACTCCAGTTGCATACTTTGAACTATATTGTGTTTTAGATCCTAGTACTTCGGAGAATGTGTTAGTGACCACTGTACAAAGTACAGAAGTTACACAAAATACACAAAGTACAGAATTTGAAACTCAACCCATTCTTTTATCAGCTATAGGCACTAAGTTGTCTTACACGTTAGTGGCTGTATATTCGGATGGCACCCGTTCACCTCCTTCACCTGAATTCCTTTTTGCCTCTACTAGAAAACCTACTATTTTACGCGCAACAAAACAAAATACAGTACCAATAAAGTATACACCTGTCAATGTATCAATGAATTTTGATCATGTTGATGATGCAAGTTTAAAAGGTTTTCAATTTTATTATACATCTCCTGACGGAGTCGATTTCCTATTACAAGACGTAAATGACCCTTCAATACGTGAATGGGAGGGTAAAGGTATGTTGACCCAAGGTGTGAATTCTTACTACTACAGAGCATACACAGACACCGCTATATCCGAAAAGTCTAATATATTGACGTACGATAACACACAATAACAATTCTATTAATAGCATTTAACACTTGCAATCTTTATTGTTTTTTAGTAGAGTAGTTACTCTATAAAACTACAAACTAAAAAACAATAAGGAGTGTTTATGCATCTACCACAAATATGTCCATTATGTAATATGATTACGTCTTACTGTATATGTGATAATAGTATACTACCTGTAGTGACTTATCAAAGAGATGTTGAGCATTGTAAGCCTTCTCCTTACATACTTGAAGTTACTGTAAATTACGTAGCACCTGCAATTAATTCAGATAACCTTGACTGTGTTAAATTTGAAGAGCTAGGATGGCAAGCAGTTGCACTGAGAAATACTATGCAGGTAGGACAGAAAGTCATGTTCATTCCTGCTGAGTCTGTGTTACCTTATGAGCTCGGTGAAGCACTTAATGTGACAACGTACCTATCAAAAGGCAGGGTACGTGTAACAAGTCTTAGAGGAAACCGTTCTGAGGGTCTTATTGTTGATCGTGCTATAGTTGAAAGATATCTTCCTTATATACTGAAATGGGAAGATCCTCCTAATGCATGTATGGCAGGTGAAGCATTAGCAGCTAGTGAGATAAGCCCACATATGCATACATTTTATAAAATGCCCAATATACTAAATGAACCCAATACATTTAGTGTTGGTGAGGAGCTTTTATACAGTGAAAAAATCCATGGTACTAATTGGCGTGTAGGTAAACTTCCGCACCCTGTGACTGAGAAACATCAGTTGTATACCGGTAGTCATGAGGTTGTTTTTCAAGATACAGTACAGAACATATATTTACGTGCAGCAAAGGAAGTAGCTGATAGATTACCGGAGGGTATTTTATTCTTTGGTGAAATTTTTGGGAAAGGGATACAGCACTTAGCGTATGGTACCACATTCGGGTATAGATTTTTTGCAGCATCAAGAGGAGGGTATTATATCCCACATACTGAGTTTATTGAGATATGCAGTGTGTGTGATCTACCTTTTGTACCTTTTGGGAATATTACTTTTAAAGACTTGGAGCAGATTAGAGAGTTATCGGAAGGTAATTCAACGTACGCAGATCATATTAGAGAAGGGGCTGTGTTTGTTTCAGTACGATATCCTGAAAGAATGGCAAAATGTCTGAGTTTTGAATATCTTAAAGGTAAAAAAGGTAAGAAACGTACTGAACGACACTAAGTCAGAGAATGTATAGAGTGTGAAAATAAGGGCGACTACTATGATAGTCACCCTTATTTTTTTTGATTAGTTACCTTCAAGTAAATAAAAACCTACTGCTTTGCCAGGGCGTTGCGCTTTATACGCTACTATCACGGTATCAGAAGAACCACTTTCATCCTCTAGTGAGACTGCTGTTAAATGATATACATGGGATTTTTTATCAGTAGGTTTAGGTATTATTACAGCACTATCAGTAGCTGGTATACCCTCAACTAATAAAAGTGTGCCATCTTGATAGAGGTTAAATCCAGTGATATTAAGTCTTTCAGCTTCAGGATAACTCCATCCAAAAGTTAGAGTCTCCGCTGAAAATGCTAGGGTGGTAAATGCAAATAACATTACCAAGGATAAACCAATACATTTTTTCATTGTGTGCCCCTCAAATAGAAATTAAAGTATATACTCCTATATATGTTTTATCTATATTAATTTGTTATTGCATTACGTCGTTATATACTGTACAATGGAGTACATTAAAGATTCACATTACATACTTAGACTATATTAGTAATTTATGACAGCATATAAAAAAAGTAGAGCATTTGCTGATAAACATATCACGCAAATGTTGGATATACTAGGAGCTCTATTCTATACAAAAGAATGTATATCAGTAGAAGTCGCACCTTTTAAAGCTGACACTAAAGAGAATACTGATTTCCTAGTACATTTTAAAGAAAACACTAAAAAAGACACTAAAAGAGATGTACCACTTAAGATA
>Ga0100379_10003678_pt1 | contig 13866 bp, 17 predicted proteins | sample CryGeymeta201503_FD_80418 | JGI IMG/M metagenome (GOLD analysis project Ga0100379, IMG submission 80418) | Groundwater microbial communities from Crystal Geyser aquifers in Utah, USA - Crystal Geyser metaG 2015-03 | ecosystem: Environmental > Aquatic > Deep subsurface > Groundwater | place...
AGTAGCGATATTTAAGCCTTAAATCTTCCCTAACGTTTTCATCTTCAATGGTGGAAACTTGGAAGGGTAACTGTTTAGCAACGGCGTTAAGTAAAGTTATTTCTGTGGCATAAATTTCGATTTCCCCACTAGGTAACTTAGAATTAAGGGATTCAGGAGGGCGCTGTGATACTTTACCCGTGATTTTTACTACATATTCATTGCGCAAACTTTCGGCATTTTGGTATGATTCAGGGGTACGAATTGGATCGCTGACTATTTGTACTACACCAGAACGATCACGCAAGTCGATAAAGATAACACCACCATGATCTCTTCTTCGATCAACCCAACCATAAACAGTTACAATTTTATCTAAATGTTCAAGGCGTAAATCGCCACAATAATTAGTTCTCATAAATAAGTTATTTTTTATACCATTATCAATATACAGTTTTTCGACTCTTCCACAAAGGGATTAGGAGTTAGGAGATAAAAGGAAACTGGGAGTTAGGAGTTAGGAGATAAAAGGAAACTGGGAGTTAGAAGTTAGAAGTTAGAAGTTAGAAATAATGTTGAATAGTATCTATAAATTCATTATTTAAAACCTAAAACCTGATACCTGACACCTGATACCTGACACCTGATACCTAAAACCTGATACCTAAAACCTGATACCTAAAACCTGATACCTAAAACCTAAAACCCAAAACCTTTTATAAAACAGTTTTTACATCAGTAACAGACATATTATTAATACTGGCTTTAGTCATAGAGGCTTTTAAGACAACACTACTACTGACAGATTCATTGGCAATATTAACGATGGGGTTAGATAAAATGCCGAGTATAGAAGTGGCGACGAGTAAAAACACGATGGCAACTTGAATGGGGCGCATTCCGAGCATATTCCAACGAATGGGAGTATATTTTTTCACTACTTCTGACATCTCATGAGGTTCTTTTACTACCATCATTTTTACTACCCGAATATAATAGTAAATGGAAATGACGCTAGTAACTAAAGCTACTAATACTAAGCCATAAAGTCCTGATTGCCAACCTGCCCAAAAAATGTAAATTTTGCCAAAAAATCCAGCTAAAGGGGGAATACCGCCTAAAGAGAGCAAACATAGACTTAATCCGAGGGTTAATAGGGGATCTTTTTGATATAATCCTGCATAATCACTAATTTTATCAGTTCCAGTTCTTAAGGCAAAGAGAATAACACAGGCAAATGCACCCAAATTCATGAAGAGGTAAAGAAACAGGTAAAATATCATACTAGAATAACCAGCTTGACTACTAGCCACAAAACCAATCATCACAAAACCTGCTTGACCGATGGAAGAATATGCTAACATTCGTTTCATGCTAGTTTGGGCTAAAGCTACCACGTTACCTAATATCATACTTAGAATTGCTAAGGCGGTAAAGATAAAGTGCCATTGTTCGGTTACAGGGGCGAACGCTGTTACTAATAAACGAATAGCGATGGCAAAACCCGCCGCTTTTGAGCCGACAGATAAGAAAGCAACTACAGGAGTAGGTGAACCTTCATATACGTCAGGAGTCCACTGGTGAAAAGGTACAGCTGAAATTTTAAAAGCAATACCAGCGATGACAAAAACTAAAGCAACCGCTAAGCCAAGAGACTCTAAACCTTCTCCTTGTTTTAAAGTAGTGGAAATACTATTAATATCAGTCAAACCTCCTGAAAGTCCATATAGTAAAGATGAACCATAAAGGAAAATGGCGGAACTAGCCGCACCGATTAATAAATATTTCAACGCCGCTTCATTAGATCTAGGATCTCGCTTCATGTAACCAGTTAGTAAATATGAAGAAATACTAAGCATCTCTAAAGAAACGAAAATCATCACTAATTCTGATGCACCAGACAAAAACATTCCCCCTAAAGTAGCGGTTAACATGATACCGATAAATTCCGCTAGAGAAGTGCCTGTATTTTCAATATAAGCGATAGATAATAAAATAGTGATAGCCGTAGAAAGAGCAATAATGCCTCTAAAGACAATACTAAGATTATCTGTGGTAAAAGAACCTAAAAAAGAGGTAGGATTAGGATTATCCCAACCGTAGAATAAAGCAACAACGGAAGCTAGTAAACCTGCAATGGCAAAATAAGGCAACCATGACTTAGATTTACGCCCAAAAATTAAATCCCCAATTAATACTAATAATAGAGTAACGATGACGATGGCTTCGGGAAGAATAGCCGTTGCATTCAATTGACTACCAATTTGACTAGAAAAATCCATAATTAATCAATGTAATAAGTCTCAATAGTCAATCTTACCTGAAAATATCTGTATTCAATCTAAATATTGAGCTTGTTTAACTTATTTTGATTTTGTACTTCTTTTGAACTAAAGTTATTAGTAGAGATAAGAAAGAATAGAGGATAATTAATTATTACAACCCCTCATGATACTGATTATTGTTGACATTCTCCCGTAACTAAATCAAAGATTATGGGGAAGAATCTTAATTTCACCTCCCAACTTATCAGCTAAACTTTATTTATAGCTTAGTTTTCAAAAACAGTTTTATGGCTAAATTTGAAAAAAGAATTTTATTATTTATTTTGTCTATTTCTTTAATGTTATTTTTAGGAGTATTAGCTTTTTTAAGGAATGTTAAACAATCTCAACAAATAACAAGATATATCGCTAATTCTTATGAAATTATTGCAGAAGCTCAATCTTTATTATCTCTTTTAAAAGAGGTTGAATCTATGCAAAGAGGTTATATAATTACAGGGCTAAATATTTATTTAGAAGAATATCAAGACATTATTGATAATGTTAATAAACACAATGATAAATTAGTAGTTTTAACTAAAAATAATAGTGTTCAACAAGATAAAGTTTTTTTACTAAAACCCTTAATTAATCAAAGAATTTCTCGGTTAAATGAAGGAATAAAAATCTTTAAAAATCAAGGATTTGAAATTACTAAAGAATTTCTTTCTAATGGTCAAGGTAGAAGTATAATGAAAAAAATACAACAAAATATTCATGAATTAGAACAAAAAGAAAATGACCAAATCAATAATTATGAAAAGACATTAATTATTATCGATAATCAAACAACTTTTATTTTAATTTTTGTTACTACTATTAGCCTTACTTTTTTATGTTTAATTATATTTGCAAATCATCGATATATTATCTCCAGAGATGCTTTAGAATTTAAGTTAAATGAGTTAGTTATCAAAGATGAATTAACGAAACTTTATAATCGTAGAGAAATGAATCGTTTACTAGAAGCAGAAATTTCCCGTTGTCAGAGAAATAATCAGAATTTTTGTTTTGTATTAGTAGATTTAGATCATTTTAAAAGTATCAATGATAATTATGGACATTTAATGGGAGATAAAGTTTTACAAGATATAGCACAGATAATCTTAACAGAAATTCGGGTCGTTGATTCCGCAGCACGATTTGGCGGTGAAGAAATAGCCATTATCTTACCTAACATTAACGCTTCTCAGGCTTTCTCTTTAGTTGAGCGTATCCGTAAAAATCTAGCAAAAATACAGTTTATAAGTACACAATCAAATGACAGTTTTTTTGTTACCTTTAGTGCAGGTATTTCCGAATTTAAACCTGAATCTATTATGACTAATATTATTGATTCCGCAGATAAAGCCCTTTATCAAGCCAAAAGTCAAGGGCGTAATTGTACCATTTTGGCTTTAAATTAATGAAGATTCTATCTAAAAATAAGAGCGTGATTTATAGTCTTTCTCCTTTATCTCCTCTCTCCCTATTCCATCTATTGAGCAACCTCTAACAAGATATTAAGGTTTTGGTTTAGTAAATTGAGAAGCAGAAGGAAAATACTTAACAGGTTCATTTTTTAACGCCGTATTCATAAAATCTCGCCAAATAGGTGCAGCGTAGCCTCCTCCTGTAACTCCTCTTCCTAAACTGCGGTTAAAGTCATCATTGCCAATCCATACCGCCGTAGAAAGTTGGGGTACATAACCCACAAACCACACATCACGCTCTCCAGATGTAGTACCTGTTTTACCAGCTGCAGGTCTTCCAATATTAGCATTGGCTGCCGTACCACCATTAATAACATTTTGCAATGAACTTGTTAAAGAGGCCGTAGCCCATTCATTTAGAACTAATTGAGGTTTAGGAGTGTTATCTAACATCACGTTACCCAAACTATCACTAACTTGCATTATCATCGTTGTCTCTGACTGCCAACCGTTATTAGCAAAAGTCGCATAAGCCTTAGCCATCTCCATAGGGGTTACACCGATAGGGCCTAAAGGTAATGAAACCACAGGTTGTAATGGACTTTTTATGCCCAATGTACGACAAACCTCAATTACTTTATCTAAACCGACTTTTTGCCCCATTACCACCGCCGGAATATTAAGGGAATGAGCTAGGGCATTATTAATAGTAACAGAACCACCGCCTCCGCCACCGCCGTAGTTTTGAGGACGGTAATATCCACCACCTTCTCGAAAACCTCTGGTATAGTTAGGAATAACTGAATTAGGAGTATATTTCCCCGTGGCAAAAGCTGTATAGTAAACAAAAGGTTTAAAAGCAGAACCGGGTTGACGACGGGATTGTAATACTCGGTTAAATTGACTTTTTTCATAATCAATTCCCCCTACTACCGCTTTAACAAAATGAGTGCGAGGATCAATAGAAACTAATGCGACTTGATCTGCTCTAACCCCTGATGCTCTTAGGTTTCGATGGGCTTTTTTGACAATGGCCTCGGCTTCCATCTGTAATTTATAATCAATAGTTGTTTGAACATTGATACCACCTTTAATGACGGTTTCTTGTCCAAATCGTTTAATTAATTCTTCTCTAACGGCATCGGTGACATAAGGTAACTTACTACTTTGCCATGCTTTAGATTTACCAATTTTCAAAGGAGTTTTTTTTGCTTTTTCTGCTTCTTCGGGAGTAATCCAACCTAAATCTGCCATGCGATTAAGTACAAGAGCTTGTCTTTGTTTGGCAATATCATAATTGGCAAGAGGACTATATACTTCGGGAGCTTGTATTATTCCCGCCATCATCGCCCCTTCAGGTAAGGTTAAATCTGCGGCAGATTTATTAAAATAGCTTTGGGCTGCGGTTTCTGCACCATAATTATTATGTCCCCAATAGATGTTATTGAGATACATTTCTAAAATTTGATCTTTTGAGAAAACTTGCTCTACTCTAACGGCTAATACTGCTTCTGCTAATTTACGAGAAAATGTCCGTTGATGAGATAGAAAAACATTTTTCACTAATTGCATCGTTAAAGTGGAAGCCCCTTCTGTTACTCCACCACTTTTAAAGTTAACCACCACAGCTCTAGCTATACTAGCAGGATTAATCCCATTATGATAATAAAAACTACTATCTTCGATAGCCATTACAGCTCTTTTTAGTTGCGGAGATAGTTCATTTAAAGGTACGCTGGTTCTGTGTTCTTCACCGTGAAAAGTAGTTAATAATAATCCCTTGACATCATAAATGTAGCTAGTTTGAGAAGGTACATAATTATTCAATACTCTTACGTCGGGTAAATTCCGAAAACTAATGGCTAAACCAACCATACCTCCAGCAATAGCAGATGTACTCAGCAAAGTTAAACCAAGAAATGTACCCCCTGCCGTTTTGACAATACCTAGGAGAAAACTTTTTGGGGTATGGGGTTTTTGATGATTAGTTTTTCTGTTTATGGTGGTAGATGACACAGTATTTAACAAGTAAGTAGATCTAATTAGATAGAATTTTAACAATGGTATAACAGTTTAGTCCAATATTAATATATTTAACTAGCTATAGAAATATATTTAACTAGCGGTTCATCAACCGCATAAAGCTCTTATAATATATCAAGATTTAAGTAAAAAAACTCAAAATATTCGCAATTTTGCCTTAAAAGTTTTATATTTAGACTTAAACTATTTTAGTAGATAAAATTATTAATTTGTTAAAGGAGTATAGTAATTAAACCATGTTTGTTCTTACTGGTTATGAATATTTTTTAGGTTTTTTGATCGTTAGCAGTTCAGTGCCTATCTTAGCTTTAACGGCATCTAAATTATTACGTCCAAAAACAGGAGGTCCTGAAAGACTTACGACTTATGAGTCTGGTATGGAACCTTTTGGAGGTGCATGGATTCAATTTAATATCCGTTATTATATGTTTGCCTTGGTATTTGTCGTTTTTGATGTAGAAACAGTCTTTCTTTATCCTTGGGCGGTAGCTTTTAATACTTTAGGCTTACTAGCATTCATTGAAGCACTTATTTTCATTACAATTTTAGTGGTTGCCTTAGTTTATGCTTGGCGTAAAGGGGCTTTAGAATGGTCATAATCATTAAATAATTGACAATGGAATGAATAATAAATCTTTTTTCGGGTCTTAAGGATAAGTTACCTTAAAATATAGATAATGCTATTTTGTTTAAATAAATTATGAATAATTCCACTCCAGATTTAGCTACACTACAAACACAAGCTAAGGATAAAATACTTAATCCCATAGCTAGAAGTCAGGTGACACAGGATTTATCAGAAAATATTATCCTTACTACCGTTGATGATTTGCATAATTGGGCAAGACTTTCTAGTTTATGGCCTTTACTTTATGGGACGGCTTGTTGTTTCATCGAATTTGCGGCATTGTTAGGCTCTCGTTTCGATTTTGATCGTTTTGGGTTAGTTCCTCGTTCAAGTCCCCGTCAAGCGGATTTACTCATTACTGCAGGTACTGTTACCATGAAGATGGCCCCTGCTTTAGTCCGTTTATATGAAGAAATGCCAGAACCTAAATATGTAATTGCTATGGGTGCTTGTACTATCACTGGTGGTATGTTCAGCAGTGACTCGACTACAGCCGTTCGTGGTGTTGATAAATTAATCCCCGTAGATGTTTATATTCCGGGTTGCCCTCCTCGCCCTGAAGCCATTTTCGATGCTGTGATTAAATTAAGAAAAAAAGTAGCTAATGAGTCTATTCAAGAGCGTGGCACTCTTCAAGCTCAAACCCATAGATATTATTCTACTACCCATAATTTAAAAGTGGTTGAGCCGATTTTAACAGGAAATTATATGCGTAGTGAAACCAGACAAAATCCACCCGCCGAATTAGCTGCAGCAATGGGTTTACCCGTGTCACCCACCTTGGAAACCACTAAAACAAAACAAGAGGTATAATCTATGACAGAAGTAAATAATACTCCCGAAAATATCGAAAGTGCGCCCATTATTCAAGCTGGTGTTACTTCTCAATGGTTAACAGAAAATGGTTTTGATCACGAATCCCTCGAAAAAGATCATCTCGGGGTAGAATTGATTAAAGTTGAACCTGAATATTTAATTCCTATCGCTACGGCTTTATATGCCTATGGATTTAATTATCTTCAATGTCAAGGTGCTTATGATTTAGGTGCAGGTAAAGAATTAGTCAGTTTTTACCATCTTATAAAAGTAAGTGATAATGTTACTGACCCTGAAGAAGTCCGAGTTAAAGTATATCTTAATCGGGAAGATCCTAAAGTACCTTCTTTATATTGGATTTGGAAAGCCTCGGATTGGCAAGAGAGAGAAAGTTATGAAATGTATGGCATTATCTATGAAGGACATCCTAATCTTAAACGTCTTTTAATGCCTGAAGATTGGGTAGGTTGGCCTTTACGGAAAGATTACATTTCTCCTGATTTTTACGAACTTCAAGACGCATACTAATAATTAACAATTAACAATTAACAATAATTACTTTTTATTTTTCAATGGTTCAATGGCTTGGTTTGTTAAAATTGAAAAAGGTATCGTTTCTAAAGCAAAATTTGATCAATATGTGGATGATCATATTGAGTATGTTAATCAATTAATTATAGATGGTCATCAGGCTAAAAGCGGTTATTGGGCAGAGTTGGGCGGTGGCATGATGATTTTTAAAGCAAATTCACGGGATGAGGCTGAATTTATTGTTACAAATGATCCTCTTGTGAAAAATGGTTGTGTTGAATATGAGCTACATCAATGGAGAATTGTAGTAGGTATGTAGAGTAAACTCAAATACTAATATGAAATTAGGGAGTAACCGTTAATTACTCCTAATAAGGTAATTTCTCTTTGAGAATTAAAAGCAAGTATTTCTTCGGCTTTAGTTGACAATTCTTCATGATTATTGAGAAGATAACGAAGGATTATATTGGCATCAGCAATCGCCATATTTTTCCTCCGTAAAATTTTCCCAAGCCTTAGATTCTAACGTCATTAATTCGGGGTTGGCATAGCTTTGTAATGCTCCTTTTAAACTGTTTTTTTTAATAGAAGAATATTCTTTTGTCAAGATAATAATTTCTACTTGTTGTCCAGAAAATTCTGATGGTAAGTTGAGTAAAACTTGACCATTTTCTACTGTTTTCAGTGTAAGGATTATTTTCATATTTATTTTATTTACAAATTTTATTTAGTTTATAGAGTGCGATCAAACTCCCATAAATTATTAATTACTCAATGATTGTATTGCTTCCAAAATATCATTATTAACCACAAAAGTCGATTGCACATCTCCACAAAATGCAATTAGTAAATATTAAATTACAAGTTTTCTGTCGCAAAATTAAGCATTTCTTCAGCTTGAGCGATAATGTTATTAACATCCTCATAACTAATATTAATTTCTCAATTATAGTCTCCTCCTTTTCTCATTTTTTCCGCTTCAATTAACCAACGATGATATATTTTTGGAACTTTATTTGTATTTGCAAAATATTTTCCAAATGCGCTGATAATTGCTGAATGTTTCCCATAGGTAAGATTCTCGCCTTCTAAAAAAGCTGAAGCTATATAAAACATAGTATAATAAGATCTGGAAACAGCAAATTCAGGATAGCCATTCTCATTAATTTGTTTGGCTACTTCTAAACTTTTTCTTGCTTTCTCTAAAAATTTTTGTTGAGTATTATTCATAGTTTAATACCCTCTTTTTTGATATTTCGATAAAAAGCATTATTTTCATTTTTTAATTGCTCTTCAGTCGTAAAACAACAGCTAATTAAACGATCGTACTCTAAACAGAGATTACTAATAAATTCACCTATTTTCTGTACTTCTTGATAATAATTAAATGGTGTCTCTAAGACTATTAAAATATCAATATCCGATTCTAAGGTGGCATCTCCTCTGGCTTCTGAACCAAATAGTATTACCTGTTTTAAATTATTGTGATAAGTTGATTTTAAATAATCATATAATTGAGATAAAATTGGTTTAATTATCATATATTTTTAACAATTTATTTGAATCGTTAATAATTGTTTTTATGTTTTTATCGAACTTCCCCCCCAAAAAACTCGATCAAACTTTCCCTATAAAAATCGAACTCCACCCCAAAAAAGTCGAACTTTCAAACTACTATTAATAGCAAGTGTACTAATCTCCATAATGAGTCTTTGCTCGATGAATATAAATTAGTTTTTGAGACTCATCAATAGTGTAAAGGATTCTATCTTTGTAACTTAAACGTATAGAGTAGAATCCAGTAAGATCGCCTAGCAGTTTTTTGCCATCATAAGGACGAATACTTAGTTTTTCTTCAATAATTTTTTTGAGTTTTTCTTTCTGTTTTTGGGTAAGTTGAGTGACATCTTTTTTCGCTTCTTTGGTAAATCTTGTTTCATAAACCATCAATCAATATCTCCCAAGACATCCTCTAAAGAGTAAGTTTCATTATTTGATATTTGTTCAAGGGAACGTTGTAAACTTTCTCTTAAGCCTGAAATTGATAATAGCTCGATCGTTTCTTGTAAACTTTCATAATCTTTTTGAGAGATTAACACTGCCGAAGCATTAACTCCTTCTAATTCATAGATTTTATTTTCTTCGTTGACTGATTTAATTAATTCGATTAAATCTTCTTGGTTATTATTTATGAGCAATTTTTCCATAAGTGACACTCTATTATTAATACTATTTTAGTTTAGCAATTCGATCCCGAAGAGATCTGATACGCAGTGCGAACTCCTCCCCAAAAAGTCGATCGAACTTCCCCTACAGAAATAGATTGAATAGATCGAACTGTTTTTCTTAATTTTATGGGACTAAATCACTTAGAGGTCTAATTTGACCGTTAAAATCTAGTAAATTTTAATACAATTCTATCCCTAACTGGATAGAACAAAAAAATTGATCACATAATTTTAAAATGTTATATAATTCTTTTCATATATAAAACTTATATACAAACCTTTAAATCATAAAATTATAAATCATATGGCAAACTGTCCTTCATGTGGTTCTGATCATATTCAGTTAGTGAATGAAGTAGCAGGGTTTAATACTGTTTCTAGTACTAATATAGAATCTACAACAATTTCTAAAAGTGTTACTTTGAATACTTTAATATCTAGTTCGACAAAAGTTTTAGGTTTAACAAGTAATTTCAGTAATTCTAAAACAAATATAAAATCTCAAACGAATAGCAACACTAAAGTACTTCACGACAGATATATATATTGTTTAGACTGTGGTAATACATGGACTAATGAAGAATTACAACAACTTATAAACCTTTTAAATAACTATGACATATTACAAAGAAAATTAGATTTACCAAACGAAAAAGATAGGCAACTTTTAAAAGATTTTATTGTTTTTTTAGAAAATGACATACAAGACCTAGAAAAACAAATAAAAACAGCTAAAAAAAATTGTAAGTTATTTCTATTCAGTAGTTTTGATGAATTTAACAACGATAAAATAATTGATTTTGAAACATTAAAACAACGTCGATCAACCGTAAAAGTAAATGATAGTTCAGGTATAATCTTTGGATGTTTTGTAATACCTACTTTTATTTTTGGTCTTATTGCACTGTCATTTTCATTTATCTTTAGTATTGTCCTATTGCTAATTGCAATAATTCTTATGTTATTAGGGTTAAGTCATCAGAAGGATCAAAAGATACCACTAGATGAAACAAATTATAGGATTTTAAAATTTGTGTTGACAATTATCTCAATAGATTACCCCAAGATGAAACAAGTTTGAAAAAGTTATATGAGGATGAAATAAATAAATATGATCAAAAAATACTAAAAATTAAAGATCAAATAAATATAAGCATTCAAAAATTTAAAGAATTACATACTGATTAGTTGGTAAGGTTCTTTTTTTTGGCAAATCTTTTTTACTTGTTAGATTTAATCATTATAAAAATTATCAAAGACAAATATTACAATATTAATTTAACATAACTAAATAAAAAAATAAAATATGAGTCGTAATATTCGTTTATTCCCAACCTATTCCCACAAAGAAAACCAAACGACAAATCATTGTCTTTTAATTCTCAAAATGATGTATGAGGAAAACCCAAAGTTTTTGTCAGAGGCACTAAGTACATTATTAGACGAAACATTCTCAGGTACAGTAGGGGTTCAGTTTATGCAACAAAGAAAAGGCAATGGATGTATTCCTGATGGAGAAATTATACAAGAACCTTTCTCAATTTTCATTGAAACAAAACTGGGAAAAGATTTTGACAAGACTCAACTGATAAGGCATTTAGAAACTCTTGAAGGAAAGCAGGGAAAAAAAGTTTTAATTGCTTTAGGAAATTTTGAACAGGACAATCCTTATCATCCTGATTTCTCAGAAATTGAAGAAATTGCAAAACAAAAACGTATTTTTTTTATCGGTGTTAGCTTTGAACAGTTACTTCAGGCGATTCAATTACCTTATCTACCAAAAACTTTAGTTGATGCCATAACGGATTTAGGAGAATATTTCGATGAAAATAACTTATTACCTTCTTGGAAGTATAGGTTAGATGTGGTTAATTGCAAAATCGGTTTTGAAGATGTAGTGTCATACAATATTTATAATTGTCCAACCCAAGGAGGCTCATATAATCATCGTCGGAGTCTGTACTTTGGAACTTATCGCAATAAATGTGTTGAAAAGATTGCGAAGATTGAAGCAGTAGTAGATTTAGAATCGGAAGATGAGCATAATATTTTTTGGAAAAATTGTGATACATCAGACAGAGAATTAAAAGAAATTGCTGTAGAAAAACGTAAAAAAGTTGGAAATTTATCATATCCAACTAGAGTATTTATTTTGGGTGATTTATTTGATACTGATTTTAAAAAAGATAGTTCAGGTGGAATGCAAGGAAGTAAAAAATATTTTGATATTAGCAAATTAAACGTCACTGATGCCAAAGATTTAGCGAATAAGTTACGAGGAAAAACATGGGAAGATTATTAACTATCAAATATTCAAAAATTTTGATGAAGCCCCGAAGGGCTTACATCGATCAAACTTTTTATGGACGACTACGACGTTTATTATAATTTTGAAATTGGGCTTTTTTACGCATGGATTTACTTTTACCAGTATCCAAATCCTCTAATAAATTATCCATTTCCGCTATTTCTGGCTCGATCATATTAAAACACACCTCATAAGCCATCATTTCTTCTTTAGCCTCCTGTAAACGCTCTCTTGTACCCCTTACATCGCCTCTGTCAAGTCTTCTTACAGCCTCCTCCTTAGCTCGTGTTACGTTCAACTGTAAAACTTTAGCTTTAACCTCCTCATTTTCTGGATAGGTTGCCAATTCGGCACTGGTGACAACAGGTAACTGTAGTTGAGCATGGGATACTTTTCTCGATTTTGTTTCCATGTCATCATAGGCTAAACGAAAATCCACCAATGTCATGGATTGCGTCATTGTCGGTACTTTTAACCGTAACACCAAATCAAAGGTATTTCCTGCGATGAGATTCGGTAGTTTATAGTTACCGTATTCCGTCTTATCTAAATCGTTGAAGACATCCACTAATTGCACTTCTGCTAAGGTTTTAATGCCGATCGAAACTTTTTGCCCAAGGGTTGCTATGATACCTTGTAACTCATTCTCGAAAATATTAGGTAACTGTTCAGCATCTTGAATGTAATAGTAATTACCGTCACCGCTAAGGGCGATACCCTGCATTAAATCTTCGTTGAAGTCGTCACCGATACCCATAGTAGTAGTGCTAACACCGTGTTTACTTAAACCATTAACATTCGTGGCGATCGCATCTGGATTAGTTTCCCCCACATTAGCCAAACCATCGGACAAAAGGATAACACGATTTAACCGCTCAGGTTCATTGAATTTACTAACTTGAGTAGCACCTTCTAGCCAACCATCGTATAACGCCGTCATACTTCGTGCCGTGATGGACTTAATTTTATTGAGGATATATTCCTTCTTATTCGCCAAAGTACTAGGCACAATTACTTCTATTTGATCATCATAAATAGTAACGCTAATTCTATCCGTTGATAAAAGCTGATTCACTGCATAAGAAGCGGCTTTTCGAGCATATTTTATCTTTTTGCCTTCCATTGAGCCAGATCTGTCAATAACTAAACCTAAATTTAAGGGCAATCTTTCTTTAGTAGTTTTAATTTCTGGAACAGTAATTCTGAGGATTAAATCTAATTCTGTAACGACATCGGAAGCTACGGCATTTTTCAACGGAATAAACGTGATTTCTGGTTGCATAGTCATGGTTTTTTACTTCCTAAAAATTCAGTTAATTTTTCGATTAAATAACGATTTAAAGACTCTTGTTCTTTAACACTATTGGGATAAATAAAATCATCTCGAATATGTAATTCTAAACCATCTAAAACTTGTAAATGATTCCACTTACTGATAACAAAATTAGAAGATTGATTTTCTCTTAAATCCTGTTGATTAGATAATTTATAGTCTATATCAATGGGTGAATTGAGATTATCTCTATTTTGATTTTGATGATTAAGACTAGATTTATTTTCTTTAACTTTTTTCAGATTAGCTAAATATTCTAAAGCA
>Ga0100379_10003684_pt1 | contig 13855 bp, 11 predicted proteins | sample CryGeymeta201503_FD_80418 | JGI IMG/M metagenome (GOLD analysis project Ga0100379, IMG submission 80418) | Groundwater microbial communities from Crystal Geyser aquifers in Utah, USA - Crystal Geyser metaG 2015-03 | ecosystem: Environmental > Aquatic > Deep subsurface > Groundwater | place...
CGACGACGCGCGCATCCCGGACAACGCGGGCCGGGCGCCGCAGCGCGAGCCGATCGTGGCAGGCGCCGCGAGCCGCCTCGACTCGACCCTGCCACTCGGGACGATCCTCCTCGCGCTCGAGAGCGTGGGCATCCCCGCGGAGCTCTCCGACAGCGCGGGCAGCTTCGTGTGCAACCACGTCTTCTACGGGCTGATGCACCTTCTGTCGGAGCGACCCGGGGTGCGCGGTGGCTTCGTCCACATCCCGCGCTTGCCCCAGCAGCTGCCGACGACGACCCACTCGAAGGGCGAAGGACCTGGCGCCGAGACGAGCCTCGATCTCGAGACTCAGGCGCGCGGGCTCGAGACGCTGATCCAAGCCTGCCTGCGCTGAGCCTCGGCCGCGCCATGGGCCAGCGCATCGGGGAGGGATCGTCGGCGCATTCGCTCGGGGTCGACGGGCGAGACCTGCCTCATGCCAGAGGTCGGCTAGCTCACCGTCCAGACCCCTCGGGGTGATCTCCTTGATTCAAGAAGCGCCGAATGGGCCACCCACCCTTCGATTTTTCTGCGGCAGTCCGTATCTTGAGGCGTCGGGCCGTCGTAGTATCGGGGGTCCGCATGTGGGGGGGACGAACCCACGATCGCCAAGTCACTCCCTTGCTGAGTCACTCTGTACAGATGGTCATGCTCCGGGCCCCGAATCCTCGGGACGCCGCGGAGTTCTACCTGGCGGCGCTGGGCTTCACGTTGCACCACGAGGTCGAGGACGAGGTGGTCCTGGAGGGCTACGGCTTCCAGCTCGTGTTCTCGCCCGGACCGGGCGCGCAGCGGGGGACCACCCCCGCGCCGGATGACGCCGAGCTGTCGATCCTGGTGCCCATGGCCGTGATGGAGGCCGCGTGGGAGCACGATCGCGCCCACGCGGAGCGGGTCAAAGGACCACTCCTCGGCGACACCGGGACCTTCGTCTACGTCTCCCTCGACCCCGCGGGCAACGCCGTGGCGCTGCTCAGCCCGCTGCCGGGAGGCGGCTTCGGAGGCCGCCGGGCCACGACCCAGCGGCTGCGTCGCATCGACTGAGCTCCCCGGTCGGCGCGCCGGGCGCATGCATGGGCTGACAGCGCGCCGCCAGTGAGTATGCTCCCGCTATGCCGAGCCTGAAATGGGTCGCGAAGCGGGGACGCCCCCGGGTCTTCCCGATCTTCAAGAAGATCACCACCATCGGAAAGGGCGCGAGCAACGACGTCTGCGTCGAGGACCCGTCGGTCGCGGACTTCCACGCCCAGATCGTGTTCGACGGGCGCGACTTCAACCTCGCGGAGGGCGCCAAGGGCGCCGACGTCGTGGTCAACGGCAAGAAGCGCCGCCGCTCGAAGATCTACCACAACGATCGTCTGGAGCTGGGCGACGCCGAGCTCGTCTTCTCGGTCTACGACGAGGTCGGCCCCGGCATGGAGGGCGAGCAGCCCGACGTTCGCGCGGAGCTCGCGGGCATGCACAAGCTCAGCGAGTTCAACCGGCACCTGCTGGAGATCCGGCGCATCCCGAAGCAGCTCGAAGCGCTTCTCGACGCCGTCGTCGAGCTCACCGAGGCCTCCAAGGGCTTCGTGCTGATGCTCGACGCGGAGGCGCCGCGGGTGACGGTGGCGCGCGGCATGGAAGGCGAGAACCTGCCCACCAGCGTCCACTCCCTGTCGGACTCCATCCTGCGCCGCGTGATCGAGACCCGGCAGCCGGTGATCGTCTCGGACGCTCTGAACGACACCCAGTTCAGCACGGCCGAGAGCGTGATGAACCTGAAGCTGTGCAGCGTGATGTGCGCGCCCCTGATGGCGCAGGGTCAGCTGCTCGGGCTCATCTACGTCGGCAACGACAACGTCGTCAGCCTGTTCGAGGAGTCGAGCCTGGACGTGCTCACGATCTTCGCGGGCCAGGCCTCGCTGATCCTGCAGAACGCCATCCTGCTCGACGAGCTCGAGAGCGATCGCGACCGCCTCGCGGGCAAGCTCGACGAGCAGCGCTTCGGCGACATCATCGGCAGCTGCCCGAGCCTGCTCGAGGTCTACCGCAAGGTCGAGAAGGTCGCCGGGACGGACATCAGCGTGCTGATCACGGGCGAGACGGGCACGGGCAAGGAGCTGATCGCCCGCGAAGTCCATCGCCGCTCCCCGCGCGCGAAGAACCCCTTCATCGTGGTGAACTGCGGCGCCATCCCCGAGAACCTGATGGAGTCCGAACTCTTCGGGCATGTCCGGGGCGCGTTCACGGGCGCCGTCGCCACGCGTTCAGGCCGCTTTCAGATGGCGGACACGGGCACGCTCTTCCTCGACGAGATCGGCGAGCTGCCGCTCCCACTGCAAGTGAAGCTGCTGCGCGCGCTGCAAGAGCGCGTGGTGATGAAGGTCGGCGACACCAAGACCGAGAAGGTCGACATCCGCGTGGTCGCCGCCACCAACCGCGACCTCGAGATCGAGGTCACGGAGGGGCGCTTCCGCGAAGACCTCTTCTACCGGCTGAACGTGATCAACCTGCACCTACCGCCCCTGCGTGAGCGGGGCGACGACGTGCTCGTGCTCGCGCGCTTCCTGCTCAAGACCTACGCCGAGGAGTTCGGCGTGAAGGTGAAAGGGTTCACGCCGGGGGCGCTGGCTGCCCTGCGCCGCTACCCTTGGCCGGGCAACGTGCGTCAGCTCCAGAACCGCATCAAGAAGGCCCTCGTGCTCGCGGACAAGACCATGGTCGGCGCCGACGACATGGATCTGGGAGAGAACGCCTTCGAGGCCATCGTGCCGCTGACCGAGGCGCGCGAGGACTTCACGCGCAAGTACATCCTCGAGATCCTCGAGCACAACGGCGGCAACCGCACGAAGACGGCGCGCGACCTCGGTGTCGACCCGCGCACCATCTTCCGCTACCTCGAGCGTCAGCCGGATGCGTAGGCCACGGCCGGACATCCGTGTCGCGATCCCCACAGGCGAGAAGCCCGCTTACTCAATGATTTCAGCCAGAACGAGTGTTGGAACGGCACTTGCTCACTCAGCGAGCATGGCGCACGTCGCTTCGGCACGCCGCCTGCTCTTCATCATGCTTGCCACCTTCGCCACGATGACCTCGCTCTCGGGCTGCCTGATCACCGAACCGCTCCATGGGCCGCGCGAGGAGAACCTCCCGCCGTCCATCCTGTCGGCGCCTTCGGCGGCGACGCTCCCGATCCCGACGGATCTCGGCTCGGTCGTCTCCATCGACCTCGACCGGAACACGCCGGTGGACGGGCCTGGAGAAGCGCTCTTCCCGGTGCGGGTTCGCGATCCGAACGTCGATCAGGCGCTCTACTACCGGCTCTTCGTCGACTTCGATCCGGAGCTGAACCGCACGCGGCCGATAGCCGGGGATCGGATCGAGGCGAACTCGACCCTGACGCGAAACCTGGACCTCACCGTCTCCTTCCGGGACCTGGGGCTGGCGGGGCGCTGTCACAAGCTCGAGCTTCGCGTGTCGTCGGCCTTCGTGGATCCCTTGCCCCAATACGACTCCGTGGATCCGGACGACGTGGCCATCGCCGTGTGGTGGATCCGGCTCACGGACGATATCCATCCGACCGTCGACCTGAGCACATGCCCATGAACGCCGCACGCGCCGTCCTGCCGTGGCTGGCCTTGGCGACCTGGCTGACGGGCTGCGGCTTGGCGATCGAGCCCGCCTTGCCCCCCGAAAACCACTGCGGATCGGGTTCCGATTGTCCCGGCGCCAGCTGTGACACGAGTCGGCACATCTGCGTCGGCACGCCCGAGTCACCGCTACGCATCGGCTTCAGCGTACTGCCTGCCGAGGATCCTGTGGCGGGCGCGCCCATCCAATCCGTGTTCGCGCCCCTCGAGATCTCGACCAGCACCGCCCACGACCTCGCGCTCTTACCGCGCATGACTGTCGTGGGTCGAGTGCGCTTCATGGATATCCCGGTTCCTGCCGAGGTGAGCTTCTCGCGTCCGAGCCCGATCCCGGGCGCCGCCGCGCTCGAGGTGAGCACCCGCACCCTGGCCGAGCCCGCTGCCGCGCCCCCGCCCGATGGACAGCTCGCGGACTACTCGCTGCGCGTGGCCGGGAGTGAGTCCTACGATGTCGTGGTGCGCCCGACGGGCGAAGCCACGCGCTCGCTGCCGCCCATGCACTTCAGTGTGGTCACACCCGACGCGGACCTGGGCCGCGCGGATTTCGTCTACCCCGACACACTGCTCGAGGACTGCGCCGCGGGCCACTTCGATGGCTGCTCGTTCACCGGCGAAGTCTACGGCGTGAGCGCCGACGCCGCGCTGCCCGAGGACGGCCTCCTGGTGCGCGCCATCAACCCAGAGACGGGCGAGGTCGTCTCCTCGTCGGCCACGAGCGGCACCGATCCCTCCTCTCCCGATCTGCCGGGCGAGCCCGGCGTATTCAGCTTGCGCATCGCGCCCGGCGCCGGCCCCTGGGTGCTGAAGATCACGGGCGGCGCAGAGCGCACGCTCTTCCCGACGGTGATCGCCGATCCGGCCCTCTTTTTCCCGGGAACGGCCCGACCTCGGATCCTCGTGCCGCGCCTCAGGAGCGTGCACTACGTGGGCTTCGTCGAGTCCCCCTCGGGCCAGCGACTCGGCAACGCCAGCGTGACCTTTCGCGCCATGGACGTCTTTGACAGCACGACCCAGCTGGTGGGATCGTTCCGCACGACCGTCAACAGCGAGACGGTGGGCCCGGACAGCGACCCGACACACGCAGGCCGCTTCGAGGCCGATCTCCTGCCGGGCACCTACGAGGTCTCGGTCACCCCACAGGGTGCGGACAGTCTCGGCGTGCTGGTGCGGGAGCTGACCATCATGGCGCGCCCGGACGGCAGCACGATCATGGGCTTGGTCTTCAGCGTGCCCGACCGCGCGCGCTTCGGCGGAAACCTGCTCACCGGCTCGAACGACCCCATGCCCAGCGTGTCGGTGAACGCCAGCGCGCGAGGACGCGTCACGGCCGATCCGGCGGCGGCGTACAACCGTTCCAGCGACACGCGGACAGACGGTCTTGGCCAGTTCGCCCTCTCCTTGGACGTCGGCGTGTTCGACCTCGTCGCCAAGCCACCCCTGGGGACGAACTACCCATGGGCCATCCGCCGCAGCCTCGAGATCGGCTCCGCCGACCGCGTGCTCTCGGAAGACCTGTTCGTCTCGGCGCCCGTGCCGGTGACGGGCATGGTCCGCTCGGCGGACGGAGCCGCGATGGTGGGCGCACACGTGACGGCCATCGCCGTGCTGCCCGATGTCGATGGGCTCGAGCGCGCCATCCCCGTGGGTGAAGCCACGACGGACGCGAACGGACGCTACGAGGTGCTCTTGCCCTCGTCCTTGCGCTGAGAGCCCTTCGCGGGCGCCGCCGCGCGTCGCTTCCAGAAGAGCAGCACAGGCAATGCCAGGAGCCCCAGGTAACCGGGCCAGCTGCCGAGCAGCTCGAAGAGGGTGTGATCGTCGAGGCGAGCGACCTCCGCCGTCAGCGTCTCCTGCGTGAACAGACCCGAGCGCGTGAGGATGCGCCCCACCGGATCGACGACCGCGCTGACGCCGCTGTTGGTCGCGCGCACGAGGTAGCGATGCTGCTCGGCGGCGCGGAAGCGGGCCAGGGAGAGGTGAATCCACGGTTCCTGGCTGCGCCCGAACCATGCGTCGTTGGTGATGTTGACGAGCAGGTTGGCGTCGCCCGAGCGCACGGCGCTGCGCGTGAACTCCGGGATCACGTCCTCGTAGCAGATCAGCGTGGCGATCCTCCACGACCCGAGCACGAGCGCGCGCTGGTGGTTCCCTGGCGTGAAGTGTCCGCTGTTGGGCGACAGCTGATAGAGCCAGGGGAAGGCCTCGCCGAAGGGCAGGTACTCGCCGAAGGCGAGCAGATGCGTCTTGTCGTAGGTGCTGAGGATGCGCCCGTGGACGTCGAGCAAGAAGGCCGTGTTGTAGCTGTGCTCATCACGTCGAGACAGGCCGCCGAAGAGGATCGGGGTGCGCAGACCGCCCGTGATGTAGGGACTCAGATCCGTCACGCCTTCGGGCAGGAAAGAGGCCACGGCCGACTCGGGCCACACGATCAGGAAAGGGTGCTCCGTGCTCTCGACCTCGAGGCTCGCGTCCAGGTGACGGCGCAGACCCTCCATGGGGTTCTCGCGCTTGTCCATCAGGCCCATGTTCGCCTGCACGGTCGCGACCCTCATGTGCTCGGCGGCCGCGGCGCGCGCCTCGACCTCGTTCACGCGATACACGCCATAGAGCAGAGACAGAGCCACGAGGGCGGCGACGACGACCAGGCTGCGCGTCGGCTTCGGGCCCTTCGTGCGCAGGCTGACCAGGAGCTCGTAGAGCACGACGTTGACGCTGAGCGCGAGCAGGCTGAGCAGGATGGGTCCGCCGAGGTCGACGATCTGCAGGAGCCAGGTCTGCTCCACCAAGGAGTTGGCGAGGAAGGTGGGGAAGAGCGCGGGGAAGAGCAGCTCGAGGGGCGCGAGGGCGACCAGCGCCGCGACCATGCGCGGCAGCTTCCGGCGCCGGAGCAGCACGTAGAGGAGCGCGAAGAAGCCCGCCTCCAGCGCTTGGAAGATCCAGAGCGCCGAGGCGAAGAAGACGTCGGCGAAGAAGCCGTAGCCCGAGAAGCGCTGGAGCATCGGCACCAGCCAGTGATAGCCGCCGGCCTGCTGCACGTAGCCGAAGACGAGCCCGAGCAGCAAGGCGCGGCGCGCGCTGGGCGCCGGATCGCTGTCCAGGACGAAGAAGAGCGGGATGAAGCAGACGAAGGCCAAAGGCCAGACGCCGAAGCCGACGAAGCCGAGGAAGTAGAGCGCGCCGCCCAGGGCCGCGAGCAGCCAGGGCAGGATCCGGCGGGCGAGGGGCGCGGGCGTTGCGGCCACGGAAGGCTCGGCGCCGTGCGACGCACGCTCCCTCGGGCGTGTCTGGGCGCTACCCGGACCGGGCTTCTTGGACCGACGCTTCTTGCCCATGGGGTCTAGGCGAGCCCGAGCACGTGGCGCACCTTGTCGAGCAATTCCTGCTGCTTGAAGGGCTTGGTCAGGTAGTGCTTGGCACCGGCGTTGATGCCGCCGATGACGTCCTTGGGCGAGCTCTTGGCGGTGAGCATCAGCACCGGAATACGCGCGAGCTCCTTGTCTTGCTTCATGCGGCGCGCGAGGGCGATGCCGTCCATGCGCGGCATCATCACGTCCGTGATCAGCAGATCGGGCACGAATCCGGCGCGGATCTGGGCGTAGGCGTCCATGCCGTCACTTGCCGTGCGGACGTCACCCATGGACTTGAGCAGCATCTTCAGCATCCGTGACAGGTCCGGGTCGTCCTCGGCGATCAGGATGCGACGGCTTGGCGTGTCGGTGTCGGTCATCGCGAGAGCCATCGTAGGCTGCCTTCAGGCCCCGGACAACGCGACGTTCACCGAATCGCGCGTGACCTCGAGCAGATGGGCCAGGGCATCGGCCTCGATGTTCAGCGGTGGCACGACATAGACGGTGTCGCCCAGGGGCCGCAGCTGCACACCTCGGCTGCGGGCCTCGCGCTGCACGCGCCAGCCGGCGTCGGCCATGTAGCCCTCATCGCCGAGATCGAGGGCCGCGACCATGCCCAGGCTGCGCACGCGCCTCACGCCCGGGATCCGCGCCATGTCGGCGAAGCCGAGGGCGAGCTCCTCCGCGCGCAGCGCCGCGTGCTCGAGGATGTGCTCGTCGCGATAGATGGCCAGTACCTCGCGCGCGACGGCGGCCCCGAGGGGATTGCCGAAGAAGGTGTGGCCGTGCATCAGCGCGCGCTCCTTGCCGCCGCGGAAGCCGTCGAAGACGCGCTCGCTGGCCAGCGTGGCCGCGAAGGGCAAGACGCCTCCGGAGAGCCCCTTGGCGCTGCACAGGATGTCGGGGCTGATGCCCGCGTGATCCGAGGCCCACATCGGGCCCGTGCGCCCGAAGCCGGTGAAGACCTCGTCCGCGATCAAGAAGGTGTCGGCCTCACGTGTCGCCGTGTGCAGGCGACGCAAGAGCTCGGCGGACCAGACGCGCATGCCGGCGGCGCCTTGAATCATGGGCTCGACGACAACGCCCGCGATCTCGTCGCCGCAGCGCGACAGCTGCTCCGAGAGGGCGTCGACCACGGCCTCGAAGCCCTCGCCCGGCGCCGGAGCAGGGGGACGAAAGACGTCGAAGAAGAGCGAGGAGAAGACGCCGTGGAAGGCCGCCACGCCGCCGACGCTCATCGCGCCGAAGGTGTCGCCATGATAGGCGGCGGGCAGCGCGAGGAAGCGTCGGCGCTCGGGTCGGCCGTTCTGCTGCCAGTACTGGTAGGCCATCTTCAGCCCGACCTCGACCGAGGTGGAGCCGTCATCCGAGTAGAAGACGCGCGTGAGACCAGCCGGTGCCACCGCGGCGAGCTCCTCGGCCAGGCGGGCCGCACCCTCGTGCAGCGTGCCCGCCATGGAGCAATGCATCAGCGTCTCGGCTTGCTCGACGAGCGCGCGCCTCAGCCTGGGGTGACCGTGGCCGAGGTTGTTGCACCACCAGGCGCCGCTGCCGTCGAGCACGCGCTCGCCTCGGTCGGTGATCAGGTAGGGCCCGTCGCCGCCGACCACGACGAGGGGATCGATCGCCTGTTGATCCTCGCTCGAGGTGTAGGGCCGCCACAGGTGACGTCGGTCGGCGGCCAACAGGCCTTCGCGCTCGCTCGCGTCCATAGCGGCGGAGGATAGCCGAAGACTGCGGGCGCGCGAGGCTCGCCACCTGGCACGCCCAGGGCCGCCTTCGAGGGGCAAGCGCCGCGTTCGAATTGGGCTTCTGCTCGAACTTGCGGTTAGAATGCCGATTCCCTTGGAGGGCGCACGATGAGATTGACCGCTATCGCAGTGGCCGCCTTGGCAGGGGCGGTCCTGGCCGCGCCTCGCGCGCAGGCCCAAACGCCCCCGGGCGATTCCCAGGCCCAACCGCCTCACGAACAGGACGAGGCCGAAGAACAACCCGAGCCCATGATGGGCGTGGAGCTCGACGACGAAGGCGCGCGCGGACACTTCCAGGTGGCGCAGGCGCTGTTTCAGACCGGGCGCTACGTGGAAGCGGGCGCAGAATTCGTGCAGGCGTACGATCTCTCCCATCGCTCGGAGATGCTCTTCAACGCCTTCGTGGCCTACCGCGATGGCGCCGATCTGGAGCGAGCCGTGGGCGCCTTGAGACGATATCTCGAGGTAGAGCCCGCGGCCGACGGCGTGGAGCAGCTCCGTGCACGACTCGAGCGCATGCAGGCACGGGTGGCGGGACAGGCGGAGCTCGAGACCGAGCGCCGCAGCGCCTTGGCGGCACAGGCCGAAGCGGAGCGTCAGCGCCAGGGGGCGTTGGCTCGGGCCGCAGCGGAGAGTCAGCGCGCGGATGAGGCGAGCACGGCGAGCGCCGAGACACGCCAGGCCTGGGTCGTGACCGCGGCGGGCGGAGGCTTGCTGCTGGCGAGCGGCGTGCTGGCGTTGGTCGCGAAGTCGCGCGTGGACAGCCTCGACGCCCATTGTCCCAACAACCGTTGCGGGGATGGCGTCGATCTGAGCGCGGAACGCAACCACGCCCGTCGCGCCGTGATCGCCACGGACGCGCTCTGGATGACGGGCGCCGTCGTAGCCGGAGTGGGCTTCGTGCTCTTGCTGACCGCCGACTCGAACGACGCTGCCGAAGAGGCCAACCCGAACGCCGTGGGCGCCTTCTGCGACGGTCATGGGTGTGCCGCGAGCTACCGGAGGGCGTTCTGATGCGCAGTTGGATGACTCGCCTGGGCATGGTCGCGTTGGCGATCTCCGCGTCGGGCTGCTTCGCGATCTCGGACCTGAACCGCTTCCAGGTCGATCAGGGCTGCGACGTCGACCTCGACCTGCAAGGCTTCACGCCCCACGCAGACGACCTGTTCGAGCTGAGGGTGGTGAAGGTAAGCGAGACTTCGACCACGCCGATCCTGAGCGCTCGCGCGATCCTCGATCCGATGGGCGCGCTCAACGCACGCATCGTGATGAAGCACGCGGCACCTCCAGGCACGACGGCGCTCGACTTCTACTCGGACCAGGACCACAGCGGCGGATACACGGATCCGCCCGCGGACCACGTGTGGCGCATCGACAACGCCTGCGTGCCCGCGACCCACCTGTTCACGCACCGCTTCGACTTCGTGAACCTCACGGATCCGACGCCGATCGGCGAGGACTTCGTGCTCCATCTGACGGGCATGAACACGGACGGGAACGCGCTCGAGGTCCGCGTGATGTCCATGCCACCCGAGAGCGGGATCGATCCGCTACCGCCGCGCACGGTGGGCCTCTACCGCAAGGCCACGATGACGGAGGCGGATCTCGACGTCCGCATCGCCGGCATCATCGACGCGGGCGAGCACTATCAGGTGACGATCTGGTCGGACAAGAACGGCAACGGGGTCTACGACGCGCCGCCGACGGACGAGTCCTGGATCATCCCGGAGCAGCTCGGCGCGGGGCTGGTCGACGCGACCTTCGCGCACGTCGAGGACTACAACGAGATCGACCCGAACGTCGTCCTGGTGCGCTGAGGCGCGCGGCTAGGACTCGTCGGGCGCGTGGCGCGTGACGTCGTCCGTGCCGAGCAGCTCCATCAGCGCGGGCACGAGCTTCTCCGCGTCCCCGACGATGGCCACGGCGGCGTCCTTGGGATGAATCCGTGCGCGCACTGCGGCGTCCGCCTCGACCTTGGTCACGGCGCGCACGCGCGGGATGTAGTCGTCCCAGAAGGACTCGGGCAACCCGGCGAGCGCAGGCCCGAAGCGCTGATCCAGGCACTTCTCGGGGGTGTCGATCTCCATGCCCCGAGCGCCGACGAGGTAGCCCTTGGCGAAGCGCAGGCCCGCCGCGGGACAGCCGCGCTCGGTCCAGGCCTCGAGCAATTCGAGCTCGATGCGCAGGCACTCGAGGGCATCCTCGGCGCTGGGGAAACTCGAGATGCTGAAGAGCCCACGCTTCTGACTCAGGCTGAGGCGTGACCCCACGCCGTAGCTGAAGCCCTCTTGCTTGCGGATGCGATTCACCAGCGGAGAGGAGAAGGTCTCGCCAAAGGCGGTGTTGGCCAGCATCAGGGGGAAGAGCTGAGGATCTCGAAAATGCGTGCCGTGGGTGCCGATCAGGAGCTGGGATTGGCCGCGCTCGGGCTTGTGGATCACGCGCGCTCGCCGACCTCGCACGTGAGGAACGGCGGGAACGTCGATCGGAGTGCGCGGACCTCGCGGCAATCCTCCGAGGTGTGCGCGCAGCAGGCGCTCGGCCTCGGTCGCGTCGACGTCGCCGGCCATACCTACGACCAAGTTGCGCGACGTGAGCGTGCTCCGCCAGCGCGCGACGAGATCCTCGCGCTGGATGGCGCGCACACTCCGTCGCGTGCCGAGCATACCGCGACCGTAGGGATGGTCCGGGTAGAGCATGCGGTAGAGGTGTCGGCCCGCGAGGCGCCGATCCTCATCGACCAGCTGGGTGATCCTGGCCAAGGTCGAGCGCCGCTCGCGCGCGAGATCCTTCGGGCGGAAGGCCGGCTCGAGCAGCATGTCGGCGATCATCGCGATCAGCGGCTCGAGGTTGCGGGAGAGCACGCTGGCGTTGAGGGTGACGCTGCCCTGCCCGACCTGGATCGACAGGCGCGCGCCGAGATCCGCGAGACGATCCTCGACCTGCGCAGGGCTCGAGCCCCGCCCACCCGAGCGCAGGATGCGCGCCATCAAGCTCGTCGCGCCTTCGCGATCGGGCGGGTCCGCGAGGCTGCCGCTGCGAAAGCCGAAGGACAGATCCACGAGCGGGAGATCGTGGCTCTCCTCGATCAGGACGCGAACGCCGCCGAGCAGAGGGAACGCCGTGTGACGAGAAGCCGGAGTCATGAGCCGACCTCCGGCACGACCTCGACCACGCTGCGCTGGGACGAGACCAGATAGCGGCGCGCCGCGTCGCGGACGGACTCGGCCGTGGTCGTGCGGTAGGCCTCCAGGCGATCGAAGACGCGCAGGGCGTCGCCGAGCACGGCCTCGTGGAAGCCGATCTGCTCGGCTTTGCCGGCGACGGTCTCCATGGAGGTGAGAAACGAGAACTCGAGGCTGCTCTTGGCGCGCGTCAGCTCCGCTTCGCTGGGACCCTCTTCGAGGAAGCGCACCAGCTCGGCGTCGAAGAGCTCGAGCACGCTCGCGGGATCGACGTCTTCACGCATGGACAGCCAGACATCGAAGAGCCCCCCATCGCGAAAGGGTGTCACGTGGCCTCGCGCCGAGACGCAGAGCTCGCCTTCATGGACGAGCATGCGCGGGAAGCGTGCGCCGCGGCTGCCGAAGAGGATCTCGCAAGCCACGGCGAGCACGGGCCAGTCCGGATCGTCGAAGGCGGGCGCGCGATAGCCGATGGCGTACTTGGGCGTGGGCGTGGTGAAGCGGATCCGGGCGCGACGCTCCGTGCGCTGCGCGGGCGCGCTCTTGCGCACGCGTGGCGGGAGCCTGGACGGAGGGATCGCGCCGTACGCGGCCTCGACCCGACGCAGCACGTCGGTGGGAGACACGTCTCCGGCGACGACCAGCACGACGTTGTTGGGTGCGTACCAGCGTCGATAGAAGGTCTGCGCCGAGCGCAGATCGAAGCGACGGATGTCGCGCGCCCAGCCCAGCGTCGGCCAGGCGTAGGGGTGGCCCTTGAGCGCGGTAGCGTAGAGCTTCTCCACGGCCAAGCCCTCGACGTCGTCGTCCACGCGGCTGCGGCGCTCGCTGAGCACGACGTCACGCTCGGCCAAGAGCCGCTCACGATCGAGCTTCAACCCCGCCATGCGATCGGCCTCGACCTCGACACAGCGTGAGAGCGCGCGCTTGGGGCAGGTCTCGTAATAGTAGGTCCAGTCGGTCCAGGTCGCGGCGTTCACCTCGGCGCCCACGGCCTCGAAGGCGCGATCGAGCTCGCCCTCCTCGCGGCGCTCGGTGGCACCGAACATCAGATGCTCGAAGAAGTGCGCCAGGCCCGTGCGGCCGTGCTCCTCGTCCGCGGAGCCCACGCGAAACCAACTCTGGTAGCTGACGATGGGCGCGCGCCGGTCGGGCAGGACGCGCAGCTCCATGCCGTTGGAGAGGTGATAGCGGTGCAGCGTGAGGCCGCCGAAGGGTACGGCGTCGGACGTTGCGGCGCGCACCTTGGGGGCGCTGTGGTTTCGAGCCATGAGGCGGCACTGTGGGGGCGCCGGGTTCGGAGGTCAACGGCGCATGATGGCGGGCAGCCCGCTCACTTGTCGCTGGCGGCTCCGCAGGTCGGGCAGCGCGTATCCCAGATGCGCATGGGCGCGCGGCAGTACGTGCACAGACGGCTGAGGGGCAGGGCGCCGGCGTCCAGTGCGACCAGGGTGGGCGCGCCGGGATGCGCCTCGGAGGGGAGAATGGCCAGCCGCCCGCCGAGCAGCTCGGCGTCGGGCAAGGAGGCCAAGGTCGATAGCGCCGTGCGCAGGTGGATGCCCTGGCTGTCGTCGAGCACGGTGTCGATGGAGCGCGCCACGCGGGCGGTGAGCGCGACGACGAGCCCGCCGCTGAAGGGCGAGTCCACCACGAGCTCACTCGGCGCGGGACCGACCCAGGCGTGCGTCGCGTCCACCAACGAGCGCATGAGCTCGAGCGCGGCGTCGCGCGTGGTGGCGTCCGTGAGTGTGCCGGCGGGTGCCAGGCGCTCGGCGCTGGCGCGCATCAAGTCGGCCGACTCGCCCTCGAGGCGCAGGAAGAAGGCCGGCTCGCGGCTCTTGGGCGCGGGCGGCGCGGCGGCGACGGAGGGCCCAGCGCCTTCACGAGAGCCCGACGAGGAGCCGCGCTTGATCATGACCACC
>Ga0100379_10003685_pt1 | contig 13854 bp, 12 predicted proteins | sample CryGeymeta201503_FD_80418 | JGI IMG/M metagenome (GOLD analysis project Ga0100379, IMG submission 80418) | Groundwater microbial communities from Crystal Geyser aquifers in Utah, USA - Crystal Geyser metaG 2015-03 | ecosystem: Environmental > Aquatic > Deep subsurface > Groundwater | place...
GCTCATCTTCAAACTAGCTTGTTTAGGCTAGACCACAGTCCAAAGGGTCTTAGTTTTCTCGATTTTAAACTGTTGAATCTTTTGGAATAGGTGATTGTGCAGGATCTTAAATATCTTTGCAAGGAGTCGTACCCATAAATAAATGTTCTATATTATTCTAAATTAAGAAAAGTATGTAAAATTACTCCTATTATCTATACAGAATCATCAATCACTTCAAATCACTATTCATATTTGATAGACTCAACTTCCCATTCCTCATCTAGATCCGACCTCTAACATCATATTTCCTTTATTTCTTTAATTTATTGACCACTTTAGGCAACATCATTTCAATATCACCTTCATCTTTATTGTTTTTTATTTCATCTCTGTTGCCATCTTCGAGTAGTACACCATCTATCTGAATCTGCATACTTTTCGCCTTGGATCGATGATCACTAGGAGTTGACATTTTTGGCTGAAGATAGCTTTAGATTTAATTAAGTCTACTAGGGAATATCTTTTAGTACATCCAGACTAAAAGTTTTTAGTTTTGCATAAACATTTCAAGTAATCTCAACTTGTCAATTGTCCTAAATTCCTACCAACTGCTAATATTGTTGATATCATCTACTTTTCCACCGTATACCTTACGCTGGCCTACTTATCTCCGGATTGATTCAATGCATTCAACAAAGAAATTTTTTATTTAAAAGTCTTGAAGTTGAGTTGACATCCTTCTGCCTTACTTAAATAGGCTTAAATTGATTGCTGGATTTTGTCGGACCTTTGGTTCAGTTTTACGACTGAATTTGCGAGTACTAAGACCTATAGGCATGGAGGATTCTCTTGGTTTAGGTGTGCTGTATTTTTGAGGAAGTTCAAATTAATTTTTAGTGTTGCTTGTCTGTCCTTGAGAAATTTTATTTTTATGTTGTTTTACTTTCAACCCTTACAGCTCTTCTCTGAGGGTTTCTTTTTCACTTGTCAAAACTGCAACCTGACTTTCTATCAAAGTTTTCTGTGTCTCGAGTATTTTTATCTATCTAAGGTATTATTTGTTCTATCTTTCAAGAATTTGATTAACTTTTTCGATTTATCGGTAATTGCTCTTCAGCTATTCAGTTTATTGTGATTTTTCATCAAGTTTATCGTATAATCTCAAAGCTTCTTCTCTGAAGAGGATTATCTGCTTCTATAAAAATACTGATCTTTCATTAGACATCATCTTCTTTTCCTGTTCTTAGCCTCTTGTTTTGATTTCAGATAGCTCTTCTTTCATGGTTTTGATATGTCCTCGATAAGCTAACAAAAATTATGCCTCATGACAACGGATCACCTCTTCAATCTTGTTGTCCATTTCAGTAATTGTATTCAATAGTTGACCATGAATACTGTACGCCTAGTCTAAAGCTTGTAAATGTCGCTCAGATGTTGCTTTGTCGTCGATTTTATCATCCAACATGCTGTTATTCTTATTATTTTTATTTTAATACTCGTTCTTATGTTCTCACAATGAAACAGAGCTCATTTTACCTTTTCATGATCAGAATCATAGGGAGTTGTTGATAATATAATATCTTAATTCTTTGACTGATATATAATTAGAAAAAGATGGAGGCAGACAAACCCAAAACATAACTATAGTATCTCCTTGTACTAGATTTTGAGGCTACATGCGTAGAAGATAAGAAAATAGAGCCATGCGCATAAATCATAGAATTTCCGATTATCATCATCTAGCTCGCAACAGGAAAGCATTTAGATGTGTTTCACCATTATGTTAAACCTGTCTTGAGTCCAAAATTGAGCAATTTTTGCACAGAACTTACAGGTATCACTCAAGCTATGGTTGATAAGGGACTTGTGATATAACAAGTGTTAGAAGAGCTCGATAGATGGATTGGCAAGTTAGATTATCTAAAGGAAGGAAACTTTACTTTTGTTACTTGTGGAGACTGGGATTTGAGAAGTTGTCTCAAACATGAAGCTAAGCAAAAACGACTTCACATCAGAAAATATTTAAGAAGCTACATAAATATCAAAAAATACTTTGCCAAAGTTTTAGGATTAGAGGGCACAACAGGAATGATGGACATGCTTCAAAACCTGGGAATATAGCATGAAGGAAAACATCATAGTGGAATAGATGATGTGAGAAACATATGCAAGATATGCTGGACCTTAGTTGTTAATCATGGAGCTACTTATCTCAAAAAAGAGATCAATACTGTCAGATATCCAATGTAAGCTGACAACCTGAAGCCTTAGATAAAATATTTGATGGTCTTAGATTTCGAAGCTACTTGCATCAATAATGGACAAATGGAACCTTGTGCTTAAATTATATAATTTCCAGTCATCCTGATAGACACTCATTCTGCCAAATAGCTCGATGTCTTTCATCAATACGTCAAGCCAAAATTAAATCCAAAACTTTCTGAATTTTGTACAGAACTCACAGGAATCACACAATAGCAAGTAGACAAAGGAAAACCTATTGAAGATGTTCTTTAAGATTTTTATAAATGGGTAGATTCTCAAAAAGTACTCACCAAAGACAATTTCGTATTCGTAACATGTGGCGATTGGGACTTCAATACTTGTCTCAGACAGGAAGCCAAGGCAAAACATATCAAACTGCCAGATTGTTTCAGCCAATATGTGAATATCAAAGCATATTTTCCCAAGGTGTTGCAATTTAAGGGAAAAATGATAGGAATGATGCAAATGCTAGACAAACTCAATATCAAACATTTAGGTAAACATCATAGTGGAATCGATGATGTTCGTAATTTGAGCAAAATTTGCCTAACTTTATTGAGCAAATATGATGCTAAATTCCCAAAAGGATAAATCAGAACCGTAACATACTGATCTCTATGTATTTGATAAAAATCACACTTCTAATGTAAAGCTTTGTTTTGTTGGAGGAAAAAAGGGTTATTCCAATGGAGCTGTTGAAACTCTTTTGTGTTTGTTAAATTTCTTTTGGAAGACTCTTTTGAAACTAACCTTGGGTTCTGAGTAATGGCGAATCGACTCTACTTTTTCACTTAATGGTTCCTATTTTTTGAAAAATTATTAGGTACATAATTTTCGGACTTACTCATGAGCTATGAGAATTTATCTTTCATTTTGTTCATATGTTTTGGGAACGAAACTGCAATACCGATCTACTCGACTGATATACCTATCTAAGATCCTTAGTTTTGTCTTTTTCTTTCTCAAATCAGTCTGAATATCATTGGCATTCAGAAATATGTTTTATCCTTTCATTCTGAAGGTCTCAACATCTTTCAATGTTTTACATCTTTAGGCCTTTGTAAAAGCTTTGAAGTTAGGAGTATGTGTTCGTTATAGAATAAACTTTTCTGACTGAGTACGCCTTCTTTCATGTTTAGAGCAAAAACTGGCATTCATTATGAAATCTACTATGCTTTTTTTTGTGTTTTATTGCTTCATGTAACTATACACCGCATTTTTCTCCTTGGGGTCCATAGATAGTGAAACTTTGTCAGTTTTCCGTTTCTGGAGTAACCTGGTATTATTGGAAATATAGCGAAAGCGCCCGAATTCGGTATTTTTCTTGCTTTTAGTCATCAGAAACATCATTATTGCTAAGGTTAAAGTAAATATACAATGAGTATAAAGTAAGTTAATAATGAATTATGATCAATTTCAGCATTTTTTGCCGAGGATTCCTCTCCATTTGGAAATGTCAAGCAAATTGTGAAGACAATTCTTACCGCTGGACTTTTAAGATGGTTTTTCTTCCTTGCAATCGTTTGATGGTTTCTTGATGATACACCCCTTCTTCTTATCTGAATCTCCTTCGCATCTGTTCTTGTTCCATTTATCACTGCCGCATTTGCTGTCTGAAGATTTTGACTATGATTCTGATTCACAATTTTTAGGTTTTGTTGGTTGACACTTGCAAGTAGCCTAGTCCCAGAAGTATCCCAAAGTACATTTTGCTTGATAGGGACAGGTACACTTACAAGCAGCTACGTTCCAGGTCTGAGGAGAGTTGCAAGGCTGAGCTTTCTGACAGAAATAATCCTTGTCGCAAGCACACTTTTCTTGGTTCCAAGCAGTTCCATGAGGACAGTCTTGAGGTTAACAGACACAAGCACAGGAAGATCTGTCTTGGACGTATCCCTTGGGACACCATTTCTTGTTGCACTGACAGTTGCAGGTCTTCTCGCTCCAATAGCTGGTCGTAGCATTGCAGGGAACCAATATTTGTTTATTGCATTTACAGCCACAGAAAGGGTATCCAAGCCAGTGATAGAGCTCCGTATTGCAGCCACACTCGTTGGAGCACTAACAAGAGCAAGTATTTCTGTTGTAGAAAGCTGATGGACTTTCCCTGCATCCATAACATTTAGTTTGGTCTTGATGAACTGAAAATATGAGACCTCCTGGAGAAGATCTGTCAGCATCGATAACGGAGATTGTTAAATTGTTGAGCCCACATTGAATTTTAACTTTGAACTCGTGTTTCTTCAGGCATGAGTTCCCGGATCCGATTTGAACTCCATTGAGATAGGCCACAAATTGGTCATCAGCAGCGACAGTAATGTAGACATATTCTTGAGGACAATCAGCATAGAAGCATGTTTCAAAAGTGCCAGTATTGTCGCTTGGTGAACATGTGACATCTCTTTTAACCCAGATCCATTGAGCACCGTTTCCCAAATAATTGGAATGAGCATTAGAATGGTAGGCATCGATTTCAATCTGCCTTCCTGATGGACTGGTCAACACAGTAGATTTAGAGCCTGAGTTGACAATGACAGTATTGGCGAGGGTTGTAGCCAGCAGAAGAACAGCAAATAGTTGTTTTTTCATTTCGAAAATATTATATCTTCGAATAGAACATTGATAACTTAATAGGCTCAAAATGAAATTCCAGTCATTATGAAAATACATGGAGAGGTTATTCTTTTTTCGATCGATTATAAGATTAAAGCCGTAATAATCAGTAGTATTTATCAAACACCGTTTGTTCCGCAAGTGGCATGGCCGATAGTGGGGTCGCAGTTTAAGATGACAGGGTCTCTAATGGGAAAAGGCTTGATCACGGGAATAGGATATGGTAGAGGAACTGGCACTATGGGATCGCACACTAGAAGAGGAATGCAATTGCATGTCTTTTCGCTCCAAGTGTAGCCCGCAGCACACCTGGCAATGTAGGGACAAGCACACTTGTTAAGTTCAGCATTCCAGACTTGAGGAGGCTTACAAAGTTAAGGAATACATCCGTTGTTGTCGCAAGTGCAAGTCTTCTCGTTCCAGACACTGCCTCCTTGACAAATTTCTCTGAAAGGGCAGACACATTTGCAGGCGACTGGGTCCCACTTGTAGATGGCGATGCAGAACTGAGGTTCTCCACATTTTGATTTATCACATGTGCACTGTTCTTGATTCCAAGTAGTACCCTCTGGACACTCTCTCGGCTGACAGACACAATCACAAGTGGATTTGTCTTGAGTGTATCCTTCAGGACACCATTTTTGGTTGCATTCGCATTCGCAAGTTAAGTCACTCCAGTAGCTAGTTGTGGCATTGCAAGGGGCAAAAATTTGCTTGTTGCATTTGCAGCCACAAGTAGGATAATCAATCCAGTTGTATAGTTGTTTGTTGCAGCCACATTCATTGGAGCATTGACATGAGCAGGTATCTCTATTGTAGAAAGCAGAAGGGTTTTCTTTACAAGCATAGCAATTTTATTGGTCTTGAGTGACTGAAAACACCAAACCAGCAGGAGTAGTTCTGCTTTTATCGGTGACTTGAATAGTCAAATTGTTGAGTCCACACTGTAATTTCAATTTGAACTGCTGCTGTCTAATACAAGCTTTGCTTGATCCAATTCTCACTCCATTAAAGTAGGCGATGAACTAGTCATCAGCAGCAATTGTCAGTGTAGCAACATTTTGAGGACAGTCAGCATAGAAAAGAGTCTCAAAAGTACCATCATTATCATCGTACCAACATGACTTTTCTTTCTGTATCCAGATCCATTTGGCCCCATTGCCGAGATAATTAGCATGATGCTTATTATGGTAAGATTCAACTTCGACATTCTTTCCTGTGGGGCTTGTGATGACTGTGGTCATAGGATCAGAAGAGACTATGACTGTGTTGGCAAAGGCAGCGACAAGCAATAGACTAGCTATTGTCACTTTGTTCATTTCGAATAATTACAGTTCTATTTCGATTAGATTTAGATAAAAAGGAATCTTGAGTAAATTCCAGTAATATTGTAGCAAATATAGAAATACATAAATTGACATTTCAGAGCACAAAGATTACACAATGAAAATAATCATCCTCTACGACTCATATAATAGCTCTCCCTCCATCCACGAGCTTCTTCCTCTTTTTAGTATTTTATCCTGTGTAGATTTTAATTTTCGAAACCCAATTATCTGACTTTCACTGCAAGATGATCTTTTTCTCGCCCAATTCTCAAAAATTCCTCCTTGCACCTTTCCATTTCAAGCGAGCTCTCAAGAAGTAGATCTTTCAAGTTTCTGATTTCTTTGCAAAGCATGTTGTTTTCTGAAACAACCACTCCAGCCCCATCATTTTCTGCTTTCAAAGCAAGAATTTATCTGTGTAGATCATCAATGACCAATGAACTTTTATCCTTTTCTCTGATAAAGCCAATCTCCGATATCTATAGCTCTTCCTTGAGGTTTAGTATGGCATTTTCCAAAGAGTTAATGTTTTTATCTGTGACTACCTGGAAAGATTTTCTCTCCTCTCTAGCTTCAGCAAGTTCAAGGTTTAGATTATCAACTTCTTCTTTGAGCCTATTCTTATCATGAACCAAATCGCTAACTTCAGCTGTATTGTTTCTAGTGATATTCAAAATCCTTTCTTTTTCATCGTTGAGTGCAGCATTTAAATTTTCAATATGCTTTTCTTTGTTGTTGATAATTCCATTCATTCTGTTCATTTCAGAGTTGAAAGTTTCATTGAGCTATTTCAATTCTTGATTTTTTGTTTGGGCTTATTGTATTCTTTTGTTTTCAACTTTCTCGAGTTCGGATCTATGAAATCTTTCCATATTTTCTTTTTATCTTTCTCGATCGAGCTGAGCCTTGTCAAGCTGACCTCTGAAGTCAACTTCAGTGTTATACAGTTTTCTACTGAGCTCTTCATAGTCAGCCTTGGCTCTCTATCTTTCTGCATTGAGTTTATTCTCAGTTTCCTCAAGTTTATCACACACATTCTTGTAGTGAATTTCTAATTTTTCATGCTTCCGAGAGAGATCACCAAAAGTGTTTCCTCCATGATTGAGTTTGTCTTTGAGATCTGCCACCTCAGCTTCAAGTTCCTCAATTCTGTTCTCAAGCATTTCTTTTTCTGATTGGGCATATTTGGCTTATTATTCTTTGGAAATTGCTAGCTTCTGCATTTATTCGCTGAAAGATCTCTGGATATCCTTGACTCTTTGCTCATGTTTACCTTCATTTTAGCTGAGCATCTTCTTGTACATGATAATTTGTTGGGTCAGAGTAGACTCAATGCCCTCCTTCTCTTCTCCCAACTGATTGAGTCTATCTTTGAGGATACTGATAGTAGCTTAGGATTATCTAACTTTAGAGGACTCCTCTTCTACTTTTTTGAAGGTGCTAGCTTATCTATAGAGCACATTGTCAACCAATTTGCTAGGAGTGAACGTAAGTGTAGCATAGGCAGCTTTTCCATATTTCTCAGGCGATAGATTTTCTAGTTTAGAAGGTGAGTGATCTGCACTCATTCTGCTATTGAGAAGATGATCCATTTTCAGAATAATATTTATTTATTACTTGGTTCAATTAACAACTAAAATTTATTCATATTCTATCCTTAAGTTACATTATACTATATTTTGATTAAGCACGATCAGAAAACACAAGCGTATCATTTATCATAATTTTAACATATCCTACATGAAGAAAGCTCTTGTTGCTGTGGCCGTTGTCTTGATGGTCCTTGTGAATCAATCTCAAGCTGCCTACAACCCTCCTGTTGCCTTGGAGATGGCGTACTTGTCTGCTATCGCCTATGATAACATCCTTCAGATCGATGCCTGGAACTGCAAACTGTGTTCAACTTACAAAATCAATCAGCCTAAAGCCTTCCTTAATCTGACAAGTGGAGTTGTCGGATATACTGGTTACTCTGTTTCTCTGAGTGCCATTGTTGTTGTTTTCAGAGGTGCGAACAACATCAACACTTTCATTCAAGATCTCAAAACAACCAAAACAGATTATGATAAATGTCCTGATTGCCAAGTGTCAAAGAGCTTCTTTGAGCTATACTCAACTGTCAAAGCAAATGTACTCAATAGCATTGAAAATCTTCATAGACTTTATAGAAGTTCTAAAATCTTCGTCACTGGACATGGTTTGGGAGGTGTCTTTGCTACCTTAGCAGCTGCAGACATCAAATAACTTTACACTGATGCTGAGACTGTCTATACTTTCGGAGCATGTAGAGTCGGAAATGATGCTTTTGCTAAATATTACCGTGTTGTTGTGCCTGAGACTTACAGAGTGATCCACTATGCTGATGTTGTACCTCATCTACCAGTTTCTTCAGCTGGATATGTCCACGCCAGCACTGAAATTTGGTACCAAAGCAACATGCAGTCCTATAAGACGTGTAATGCAGAGTCTCAAGACTGCGCAAATTCCCTTCCCAACAGTGCCCTAAATGTAGCCGATAACAACATTCAAAATTACATCAATCTTTCACCTCAGATTGGATCCCTCATCACTGAGAGTCAGGAATGATCCTAGAAAGATATTGATTAACTTTTGATTATGATAAAGCTAACAGAATCATTTTTTCTCTTCGACAAGGTCAGCCAATCTGCGCAGAAGTTCAGGTGCATCCAGTTTTTTGCAACAATCACAGTAGCACTTCTTCACTGTGCTTCCTTTCTCACCCCTGCTTCTGGCTTGCTTTGTATTGTGTTATGAGGTGTCGAATTCAGTCATAACCATCACTGCTGTTCTAATTCTCTTCTACTTTTTCTCGTCAGTACTCTCAAATACATGGAATTTTTATCCAGTTTTCAAAATACCTGGTCTTCCGTTGTTCTGGACTGAGTCCTTTTTGTTCTGAGCAGCTTCTTTTTATTTTTCCTTGTTTTAGGCTGGCAGCTCGACACTTTCTTACCAAATAATACGAATTTCTTTGTCACCAAGCCTGTCTATTTGATCAACAAGTTGAGGAAGAGCCTCTTTCAATTTTCTTCTGATATACCCCATTGAATATCCTTTTTTCGTTGTTTCATTGTTTGGCCCTGATTTGCTCTCGTTGGTTTCTATCATGTTTTCATGGGTCCTTTTTTGAGGCTGTTCAGGTTCAATAATTGTTACTCTTTTCTGCTGAGGAGCGGCAACTTATTTCTATCTCTACTTTTAACTTTCCTCGTCAAGATCAATGGCCTCTGGCTAAGCATTCGTATTAGCTGGCTGAACATTCTATGGTTCCTGTTGAACGTTCTAAGTAGTGTGCTAAACATTCACAGTAGCTTGCTAAACACTAGTATTAGCTCGCTCAACATTAATTATAGCAGTAGCTTGATCCTTCGTAATGACTGGTTGCAAGGGTTTTTCAAGCTTTTTCTGGCAATCTTCGTAGATCTATCTGATTTTGCTGGCACTCATTTATTTCAATTCTTCAGCCATTTCAGGTTTCATCTTGATACATTCATTCAGAATATCATCATCGATGCTTTCTTTTGGAAGAGGTTCAGAAACTTGTTTATTTTCTTCAGAATTTTTCTTTTGCTGGTTGAGTACTTCCAACAATTGTCGTAACCCCTAATCATTAAGTTTGTTGATTTGCTATGCACAATCAGGAACTCTTTACAAGAGACGAGTTCTGATTTAATTTATCTCTGACTGATTGAACTCATTTGATTTTTTTTCAGGATTTTAAATAGACTTTTACTCAACATTTTTGAATACATACTCCTAGCCATTCTTCTCAACAATGCTGCCTTTTGATTTATTAGCCTCAACATTATTTTATACTTCAACATCTCCTTCCAGACCTACTTAATCATCTTTTCCGAATGAGTAGCGCCTCTCTTTTGGCTTAGATTATTGATGAGGAGGGGGTTGTTCAATGTTTTTGACTTCAGCTACTTGATCATTGTTGTCTTGTTCATAGTCTGCGTCTAAATCCATGATGAAGGGAACAGGTTTAACTTTTTATTAATGTAGATTAGCTGAACTTTGTTTTTGGGCGGGATTTTCAGACACCATTTATTTGGGCAAACTCTCATAATGGCTTTCATTTTTTCGGAGATCGACATTCATATCCTTTTTAATTTAAAAGTAGATTTATTTGACTGCCTAGAGTCCTCCCTTCTCAAGTTTGTCAGCCTCGTGAGGAAGAAGCAATAATATATTCTTTTTTATTGCCTCCAAATCTTGAATTGTCAAATTTTCCTCAATTTACTGATTTTGCTGAGGAACTGGATCCTTTTGTTCGTGATGCTCAGATTTATCAGCAACTTATGCACAAGGTTGAATATTCTCCTGAACATTTTATGGAAGTTGTTACTGCGGTTTCTCTCCTTCTTGTGATATTTTTGAAGTTTAAGGCTGAACTTGTTAAATTTATTCTGGAGCTGGTGCCTTTTCTTCCTGCATAATATCTTTTGATTTTTTTTTGTCTTCATGCAAATGGGATGGCTAAAAGTCAGCTCCATATTATTTTTGCACACTTTCTGGAGGTTGAATAGCTGGAGCACTTAAAGTTTTTGATATATATTGGACTAGCGATTCAATTTATGAAGAATATATTTCCGATACAGGAGCTTCAACATCCATCGATTGGTTCTCACTTTCAACTCTAGCTTCAGGTACCATTTTATCATTCTAGTCAATTTAACCAGGTTCTTTCAAGTTGTGTTAAATTGGAACTTCGAGATTCTTTGATTGAGTTTAAGCTTATTTGCCTTGAGGAATTTCTTGATCTCGTTTATCTTTTTGCTCATTTGACTTCTGTTCTGTTAGGCCTTGATTTTGAGGGACTTCAACTGTTACTTGAGGAGGTACATCTTCATTTTTCCCCTCTTAGGATTCAATAATCTACCCTTCTTCAATACTCCTCTTCTGAACTGTTTATCGAGATTTATCCACAGCAACTTGTCGAAGTTATTCTTTCTTCTTCTCTAGAACTTACAGACATCTCTTTCGATACTCTTCTGAAATATCAGGAACTTTCACACCCTAAAGATCTTCAACCACTGTGATCTGTTGAACTTGACTGATGAAGTTAGCCTCATTCACTTAAGGGGCAGGCTTTTATTCATGCATAGGTAATGGAATAGCAGCAAACAGTGGTGGGCTTTCTGGTATTTCAATAGGTTCCATCTTTTCAGCTCTTTTCCTGAGCATATCAGCAATCTTTGGAAACTCATTTGGATTGAGTGATGGTTTGTCTTTGGTTGGGCTAGACTCTGGAGGAGCTTCTTTCTGAAGAGTTTGTGACTTTTCATCATCAAGTTAGATGATCTCTGACTTTTTGGGTTCAGACATTTTCCAAGTCAATAATTTGATGATTAGGGTCAGATGATTTTCCTAAAATAGTGCCGATATAAAAAAATGTGAATTTCCCAAGGCACACCAAAATTTTTTACAGGACAAAACTTCATCAATCCTGATAACTACTGATCGATTCATTGCAACGAACCAAAGTCATATGATTCGTTGATCAATTAATAATATTTGAATTTGTATTTTTGAATAAGCAAATGTCATTTGACCTCGATCGATTGCTCTAAAAAGTCCTGAAATGCTAAATCCTATAACCTCAAGCTATTCACGTTCTCTGTCATAAACTCAAAGATATCCTAATCGAATAAAAAAATGTACAAAGTGTATCAATCCCTGTAACAGTGGTGGGTGATGTCCATGGACAATTTTTCGATGTATTGGAAATATTCAAAGTTGGAGGTGAACTACCATACACAAATTATTTGTTTTTGGGAGACTATGTCGATAGAGGATCACATTCAGTCTAAACAATCACACTGCTATGCCTTCTCAAATTAAAATACCCTTCAAAAGTACTACTCATAAGAGGAAACCATGAATTGAGAGCTATTACACAGAACTACGGATTCTATATGGAATGCCAAAATAAATATGGAAATACGACAGTTTGGTAGGAATTCACAGATTTATTTGACTTTTTTCCAATAGCTGCTATTATTTCATAAAACACCTTTGCTGTCCATGGAGGCCTATCACCTATGATTGAGTCAGTTTCACAGATCTAAGGGCTCAATCGCTTCCAGGAAATTCCTCATGATGGACCTCTATGCGATTTAATGTGGAGTGATCCTGAGTAAGGAGAGACAGGTTTTGTGATTTCACCCAGAGGAGCAGGCTACATATTTGGTGATTAAGTGCTTAATAAATTTTTGCATCACAATGGATTCAACCATCTAACTAGAGCTCATCAGTTATGCACAGAAGGATATCAATTGCTTTTCAAGGATGCACTTTCTACTGTTTGGTCAGCACCTAACTACGTTTACAGGATGGGAAATCTAGCATCCATCATGTAAATTGATTAATTTGGAGAAAAATCTTTCAATGTATTTTCCTAGAGTCCTGAAAACATCACCCGAGGTATTGTAGCTGCAGCTGCTGACGCCAAAATCATCAAGAATTAAACATAAAAATATTTCATGTGATTTCCATGTTTGTTGTTGTTTTACCTACTAACTAATGAATAAAGAAGGGAATAAAAAAGATATTAATCATCACTTGGGTTTGATGAATTTGTTGAGCAATTGCTCTTTTTATCTGACTTATGAGCATTTACTGCTGTATTTTTGATTGAGCTGATCGTATTGCTTCTGGAGGAGATCATATTTTTGCCTCCATTATATTTACTTGTTCTCTAGTGCTATTTTGGATTATGTGGTAAGGTTATTACAGTGTATTTTATACCACTCTAATTCATTTTTTAGTGATTTACCCTTAACATAACAGTCTTCATTGTTCCTATCAACTTCCTAATTGATTTAAATAGACTGTCGAGTCTACTAGCAATTCAATGTCTGAGCTTGTCCGTCAATCTTTTCATTTTAAGTCTGCACACATCTATCTTCCATTTCAGGCCCTAAATTATTAAATTCATCTTATAGTTCCTGTAGCTGTGAGTGATCTTCCAACAATGCTTTCATTTATTGTTCCACCATATCCATTCTCTCTATTATCCCCATTTTTTCTTTCTCCTGATTCTAGCTACATTGCTTAAGAATGTCCATCTCTCCAATCAATTTCTGATTCTCTGACATGAGCTCCCCTATCTTCTCGTCGTAAGCTTTCTGCATTAAAGATATTCTCTCCTCATATAGAAGCTATATTTTTTGTGGCTGGGTACTGTTATACAGGGAAGACGTTTAATTGTTGACTGGGGTATTGCGACTTTGTTATATTTTGTTCTAACGTTTAGCACTAAAGGTTGGCTTGTAGCTAGCTATCGTTCTGTGTATGTTCTTAAGCTGTTTGAAGTTTTTACTGAGTTAATTTCTTGTCATCACTGGACCAGTTGATCCTAACAGTTGCTTATCATCATCTATGGCTTGATTCAAAGGAACATAATTCATTCGATTAGACATGGTCTGACTAAAATAGTTTGTGGCATCTCCTAAAGGTTCTTTTGATTTTTGATCTTTTTAAAATTAGAGGGATTATTCGAGGAGCATCAGATCGTACTAAAGACTCTCCTTGGGTTTTTTGAGCTGCAGAGGAGGCATGTTTTCCTTGACTTGTTTTTTAAATTTAGACAAGCTGATAGGTTGATGTGTGCTTCTCATCTTACTGTTAATTTTTATTA
>Ga0100379_10003686_pt1 | contig 13850 bp, 17 predicted proteins | sample CryGeymeta201503_FD_80418 | JGI IMG/M metagenome (GOLD analysis project Ga0100379, IMG submission 80418) | Groundwater microbial communities from Crystal Geyser aquifers in Utah, USA - Crystal Geyser metaG 2015-03 | ecosystem: Environmental > Aquatic > Deep subsurface > Groundwater | place...
CTTTTTCTGCTATATATCTGATTGATATTTACATCGCTGCAATTAGTGAATTTCCAAAATTTTGGATTGGTTGTAATTTTTTAGGAGTTGAAGATCCTCTTGATTTTGTAGAAAAAAATGGAATTAGTAATATAAAAGGAATATGGAATGATCAAGGTTATATTTTAGATGAAAGTGATAATTTATATCAATCCTTTTTTTTAAAAATGCAATTAATGTTGCTAATAAACTAAATTCTTATAATGGTCTTTATTTCGGTGGAATTGCGTTCAAATAGCAAAAAGATGTTAAAGATTATGAAACTATTGTTAACAAAGCAAAATATCTAATAACAGTTCCAACTACCAGTGGCCCAGGAACTGGACAAGCTCCTGATACTAAAAAATTGCAAAAGCTAAGAGAAGGCTTGGGTGAAAATGGTATTTTAGCTCTAGCATCTGGTGTTACATGTGAAAATGTAGATAAATTTCTACCTTATGTTAATTGTATTTTAGTTGCTACTGGAGTTTGTAAAGATTTTTATAATTTTGATGTTGTTAAGCTTAGAAATTTGATTTAAATTGTTAATAGCTATTTATAAATTAAATTATTATAATTCTAATAATAAATAGTTGAAATAATTGAAATAATTAAATTGGTAATAATTTAAATAATTGGTTATAATTAAAATTGGTAATAATTAAAATTGGTAATAATTAATTCATAATATTTATAGGTAAGTATAAATAATAATTAATAATGGGTAGCAATTCAAGCAACAGCAATAAAAACGACATCGAAACGAAAAGTAAATTACAAAACATTAATTATTAGAAAATAATATTGTAGCCAATGCTCAAAAAGGATCAGGACCAAAATCTACAGGGGCTTGCGGAACAAAAGTCAGAGAATATACAGAAAGCGCATTAGATGTAAAATTAGTCAGAGCAAATTCTGCGAAAGATTATGGTAAAAGTTATGAAAAGGTTGGCTTTAAAAATATGGGTCAATGTAATAAAGATGATACATTCGAAAAAGGTGACATAGTTATATTCGGTGGTTCAGAAAAAGCAGTTGATGGACATATCCAAGTTTATGATGGAAATAGATGGATAAGTGATTTTAAACAAAATAACTTTATACCTGGAAAATGTTATACTAATAACACCTCGACTTTATACAGATTGAATGATCAAAACAACGACAACAACAATAATTATGACAAGAATGACCTATTAAATTACCATTATGAAGATAATTTAGTACTTAGTAAGCACCTCCATGATTCTAAGTCTTCAGAGAGTAAAATTAATTTAACTTCTACCGAAAACAAAGGATATAATAGTGAAGTTCCTAAAATTGATTTCGTGAACAGTACTTCGTTTAATCTAAATAGTTATAATTTTGACAATGGAAATACTAATAACTTGCTTAGCAGTTATCAAGACTCAAATTTTATGGTTCACACTACTCCGAATTTTTCAGGTGACAGCTTTAAAATTGGTTCCCTCTCAAATTCCCTTTCAACAGGTAATTTTTTAATAGGTAAAATTTTTAATAATAAATTCAAAAAGATAAGTGGTGACTATGTCAGAGGCTGTGACTACGATGCTGATGGTGACTACGACGATGGTGACTTTAGAGATTAGTTAATAATTCTTATAAATAAACTATAACTTTGATAAATAATTAATATAATAAAATATAATTAATTACATAAAGTATATATTGAATGATTATCTTAAGTTTAAATAGTAAACCTATTTATTATTTATTAATTAATTTATTGATACTATTTGTGCGGAGTATACGATATAATAATAAGTTATCATTTTTCTCTAAGTATAATAAATCTTATTTTTTGCAAAATCAAAACTAGACATTAATCTAATTACACTAAAAACTATGTCTTAGCTAATATATTTATATACCTTAATTTATTTACATTCTTTTTATATTTTTCATATATTGTTTTTATACTTTCTACTTTTGATATTATATTCTTTTCTTTTCTCTTATTTTTATTTTAACTAACACAAGCTAATTTAATTTTTTTGAGGACATATTCAAGTTTTTGATGGAGAAAAATGGATAAGTGATTTTAAACAAAATAGCTTCATACCTGGGACTGCTTATTCTAATAATGCTTCGACTTTATATAGATTATAAACAACTCTGATGATAATGATGACCATTACTATTAGTTATTATTCGTTAATCCTAATTAATAACTCATAAATAACTCATATAATAAATGTTTAATTTATTATACATATAAACTATATTATGTACGAAGTAGTATTAATTAATTAATTGTCAATAAAAATAAGAGATTTTTTGAAAACAAGTTTAATCATATTAACTTAAATATAAATTAATAATTTAAATTAATTTATTACGATATTAATATTTGTTAGTTATTATTAATTCATAATTTTTCAGTCTTTCTTCTTAAATAATCTAATGCAACTTTATCATCTTTCAATAGAGGCTCTAAGTTTTTATAGACCTAATAAAGTAATTATTATAATTAAATCTTTATTATCTCATTACCTTTTCATGATAAGCATTAATATAGTTAAGCGTATCTCTGCTTAATAAATCCATATCAAATAAATTTCTTTCGTAAGGAACACATGTTAAATTTTCAAACTTTAAACTACTATCAGAAACTTGATTCTCACAAACTAATACTAAGTTCTCTATTCTTATTCCGAATTGACCTTCTAAATAGTATCCAGGTTCATTCGATACAATCATTCCTAAGGCAAGTGGAATATTACTTCTTGAACTAATTCCATGGGGTCCTTCGTGAACATTTAAGAAGTAACCGACACCATGCCCTGTTCCGTGCTTATAGTCACAATTTACTTGCCATAGATATTGTCTTGCAATAGGGTCTAATAAGGCACCAGTAGTACTTCCTTTAGCAAATATAACTCTTTCTATGTCTAAGTTTCCTAATAGAACTCTAGTAAACATTTCTTTTTCTTTCTTGGATGGTGTTCCGAAATGAACTGTCCTAGTAATATCAGTAGTTCCATCACTAGAATATATAATAAATTTAATAATCATTGTAAGTACAATTAATTAAAGTATTATTTACAAGTATTGAGCTCCTGAGTCTAATAAGTATATTAAATTCTTTGTAATTGTCTTACAATCCTTTTCGCTTGGTTTATAATGAATAACTGCAGCGTTTTCCCCAACGCTAGATATACTTGGGAAGGATAAATCGAAGAAGTTTTTACCCATACTTCTAAACTGTTCCAATTTCGTTGCACCAGAATATTCAGTTATAGTAGTGTTATTCTTTTCTAAAAGTTCTTGTTCTAACCAAGCGAAGTACTTGACTACAGCAGCACCGTCGATTATATGGCAGTCTCGTACACCTTGCATTTCTCTTGGATTTTTTAATGCCTGTTAGTAAATGTAAGTAAATAATTGTTAGTAAATAATGGTGATAAATATAATAAAAAGATAAGTATTTATTGATTGTACCTTCATATTCTCAATGTTATTTGTTTGAACTTCTTCAAATTTCAAATCTTTAACTTTTTTAATTGCGTCTAATATAAAGTAACTACAAGTTCCTTGGTGTAGTTGAATTTTATGCTCAGGATAATTAGTGTTAAAATTAGATAAGTCATTTAAGAATTCATTATAATCTTTTAATGTAATTCTATTCTCCTCAAGATGAGTTGTAATTTCTTTCGAATCAAATTTAACCTTATTAGAATATAAAATCATATGATTATCTGAAGAATTATTAAGAATTAACAGTCCATATGAAAAGAAAACAGGATTGAAGTCAATATCTTTTCCTCTTAAATTAGTAATCCCTATAATATAGTTAAAAAGTTATTAATGCAATATTTATATTATTTATATAATAATTTTACAAGCAATATCATCAAGTTTAGTAACAATTAATGCAATCTTATCATTTGACGTAGGAGATATTTTTAGTCTAACCTTTTCGAATTTATCAATACAGGTACAGTTTACAAATTGTTGTTCATGTATAAACACCTATATTAAAATATAAAATATTAGTTGATATATAGTTTTAATATGTTACCTTATCTTTTTTATATTCGGGCTGATTTTTCCATATTGCTTTTATTAAATCTTTTTCATCATGAACAAATTCATGGTTAGGTAAAAACTCCTTCCATACATTAATATTAGAAATTGCAAAGATCTTTGTGTCTAAAGCAATTTTTGCTTTTTCTTGAAGATTTTCTTTTACATATGTTTTTAAGTCCTTTTGTCCAACCTCCATTTTTTGCATTGACCAATGATTTTTATCAAGTTCTTTTTCAGCCTAGTAAGAATTATTAGGATTAAATTTAAAGAAATGTATAATTATATAAAGAGCAATAGTAATATTAAGAGTATGTAATGTTTACTTGTAGATAATATCTACCATCCGTCCATAAAAGTGCTTTATCATTTGTAACTAGTGATAAAGCGTTACTTCCGGTAAATCCCGATAAATATGCTATTTTCTTGTCTGGTTCAGCTAGATATTCATTCTATTTATTAAATATGATTTAAATTTCATTAATATAGTTTAATAAGAATTATTACCTTATGAGCATCAGAAGTTAGTAAAATATATGCGTCATAATTTGATTCTTTCATTAAATTTCTAAGTTGAGTTAATTTTTCATTTGAGCCTTCCATTATTTAATATGAAAATTACTAATGCAAAAATATTTAATTGAATTTTTATAATTTAAAGATTTTTTCATATACTTAATAAACATTTACTTAAAATAATAAATTGCTTTAACTAATTACAATAATTATACTAAATGTTAATGTTTAATAATAATATTAATAATAAAAAGAAGTTAAAATAATGTAAAACTAAATATAATAACTATATTAAATAATTAAAAAGTAAATAGAATGTAAAAATAATAGTAATATAAACTAAAATTCCTGTGAAGTAGTATATGAGGCTATGGCGCAACGGCAGCGCATTCGACTCCAGATCGAAGGGTTGGGGGTTCAAATCCCTCTAGCCTCATCTTTTTTTACTTTTTATTATTTTTAAAATTATATAGCATTATGTAACATATATTCAATAATAAATGGAATTAATTTTCTTATTATAATAAAGATAAATTGAATTTAAAATTATATTTTATAACTTAAATAAAAGTTACTTTAACTTATTATTTGTATATATTAATTTATGTATTCCAATTTCTTATTTTTCTTTATTTCTTCTTTATTCTCTTTGCATTTACAACAATACCTAGGTCCTTCTCAATCTTATCAAGTTTTGCATTCAAATTATTAACAGAAATACTTAAATCAACTTTCTCCTTTTTTAACGTAGTAATTTGTTTTTGTAATAAAAGATTATATGATTTCTGATCTTCTATTTCGTCTCCGCACTTAATAAATGTAGTCTTAATTTCAACATAACTATCATTTTCTAAATTATCAATTTCGGTTTTGGCTCCGTTGACAGCATCCCAATAATTGTTTTTATCTCTATCAAAATCTTTTACAAAAACTTGTAGACGTTTTGATAGCTCTTTGATTCTATCCTTAACTTTTAATATTATAATATACTTCTAGTATAAAATTAATTTCATGAAATGTTATTTTTGGATTATCTAAATCCTCCCCGAGTAAGTTAGCTATTCTTAAACTTGGACTTGTGTTCTTTAAGATTTAAATATAGTTAATTACAAAAGTATCGTTTTCTTCGTTGTAGAAATTTTCAAGTCTGTTTAACATTTATTAGTTATTTATTTTATTAATATAATTATATTAATAATAGAAATAAGCTAAAACATTTAAATTAACTTTTATATAATATATACTTAATAATAAATAACTTATCAAAACATATGCCTAAATTATACACTCTAAGCATTCCATTCAAATCATTATTTATATTAATTCTCTTCTTACATACATTTATTCTTGCACTTATACAACTTCTCTTTCACTTACAACACTTACTCATACTTTGGCTTTTCGAATTATTTTTCTTTTCTATATCAATTGTCCCACTTGTATGTGTCTCTTCATGGTCATATACTGATTTATGAATTTTTTTAATTATATTATCTATTGATTCATCTATATTTATTTTCTTTAATGCGGATGTCTCATAAAAATCAATACCTAACCTCATTTTCTTTTCTTCTATTTCTTCTGGTGAAACCACTCGTTCTTCTTTTAAATCACTTTTATTACTCAAAATTAAGAAGTGTAGATGACTCTTCCCGTTTGTATCATTAATTACATTAAGCCAGTATAATAAATTATCAAATGACTCTTTGCAATTTAATGCAAAGACAAGAATAAACCCATGTGCTAAATGAAAATAATTACTAGTGAGTTTATTTGTATATTTCTCTTGTCCAGCTGTATCCCAAAATTTTATAAGGTAATTTTTATTGTCTATTTTAACTACTTTGGAGAAGTTATCGACACCTTTGGTAGTAAAAAGTAAGTAAATAGTAAGTAAAAAGTTATAGGAGTTATTTAATAAATTGTTATGGTTTTATTAGTTATAAAAATACAAAGTTATTACCTAGTGTCGGCTTTTTATTTATCATTAGCTCATCAGTTTGTAATATTTTAGATTTATTAAAATAGCTTTCGAGTATAGTAGTTTTACCTACGTTAATATCTCCTAATATCATTATATTGAATTTATCTTCTATTTTGTCAGGCTCCATTTTTCTTGATGTAGGTCTTAATATAAAAATTAATTTTTACATAACAGATTATACGTATAAAAAATAATGTTTTAATACAAACTCACATAACCAATAATAGTTATATAATATAAACTATTACAACTATAAAATATAAATAAAATTAGTAAAAAATTAATAATTAAAATAGAACGAATAAAATGGAAGACAAAAGCAAAACAAAAGAAGAAAAAATACAACCAGAAAGAAATAACACATCAAAAAACTTTACTCTTCCAACTTCTAAAACTTCAACTGATATTGTTAACATGGAAAAGAAATCATCTGATAAACTATCAGACAAGGTACCAAAAGATGGGAGTAGTAAACCAAATGAAATAAATATACCAAAAAAGATAGAAATTAATTGTAAGAAAAGTTATTATTAATAAAATAGTATTAAGTTGCGTCTTAGGAACAGCAAAGGAAAAACTAGAAGAAAATGGTAAACTTATAATTAAAACTTACCTTAATATTATAAAACTTTTAGCCGACTATCAATTTAGACTTACACTAATATTAAAACGAAAGTCAAAAAAACTAGAAGAAGTAATAAAATCAAGCAAAGTTCCATTAACAATAACAGAAATGGACTTAAACAAAGAACTTATTACATTGTAAAAAATCATATAATATTTGACACGTTAATATTTATAATAAATACTAATTCTTACTAATAACTCTTATAGTCATTCCGTTGATTATGACACTGATATATTAGAAATAATACCAGCCGTTGGTACTGAAACAACCGGAAAAAGATTTAATTCTTCATTTTTTAGTATAAAAAAGCTTAAAATCAATGAACCAGCTGAAATAATATTAGGACTGACGATCAACAGTCACTTACGCATAAAATATTTAATAACATTCGAACTTAATTGTAGTAGGAAGAGAAGTATTAGTACAGGTGATAAAGTTAAAATGTTTCAATCTCAACAAGGAATAAATATGAATAACCTGAATAACTTGAATAACCTGAATCTAAAAAGTAAAAATGAAGAAGATTCTCTAAAAACAGAAAGAACTGATAAAGGTGATCATAACTTTAATTCGTTAATATTTAATAACTGTGATAACAAAATTAAAAATTTTGAGTTATTAAACAGTATTCAACCTGGTTCATCAGTAAATGTAGCTAAAGTAAATATTACTCCTAGAGGTGAGACTCAAAATCAATTAAAGTCACAATTTACTCCTTCTCCTAAGAAACAGCAAAATTACTTTAATAATAATTCAAATGCGAATAGTTCTAACAATAATTTAGTTACTACATTAAAAAAGAACACTTCAACAGCTATTCATAATCCTGAATTTAATAGCTTCAAATTGATCGAAGACCCTAAAGTCGATGCTAAATTACCAGGTTTAAGGCGTTCGATGAACCAACAAACACTTAGTAAGTTTACCCCAATCATCAGTCCGGTTAGATTACTTCACGACAGTACAGATGATACTACTAAAGACAGCAAGAATCTTTCTCATAATATTATAAATTCTACCGTTTTGGATTATGAAACTTGTCAAATAGAAGAGAAACCAAAAGTGTTACAGAATAAGTTTTGTGCAGGATTTTTTGTATCGAGTATTCCGTATACAAACCAAAAAATAATAGAAAAGACTGAGAAAGAACAATCAGATTGTTGTCATACTGAATGTAGTTTATTTCCGGCATATGTTCCTGAGGTTATATATCATTTTTCAAGATTGAAAGAGAAGGAGTTGAGCTTTAATAATGAGGTTAGTTTTTATAGTTATAATAGTTAAATATTTAATAATTTAGTTTGCCAAATTATGTTTTCCTAGAGGTTTGAAAATATGTTATTCAGAAAGTGAGAAAGATATTAAACCATCTGTTAATTTCCATTCGAATATTACAAATGAGTTCGGGACTTCGTTTTATATGATGACATATCATTTTTATTTAAAAATAGATAGTCAAGAATTCAATAAAAAGTATAAAAATGTATATCAATCAATACTACAGGTAGAAAAAATAGCAGAGCATTACAATCTTGATCCTGCTAAAACAAAGCATTTAGACGATATCCTGTCAGAAAAATTACGTATAATAGAAAAATTTAATAAACGTGATATAATCTACGTACCTATCTGTTATAGTTTAGTATCTAAATTCCCATACCTTCCCCTAATGGAGAATATACTAGAAACACTTATTAAAGTAAGCATTGATCCAAAGCTAACTGATGAAGATATGGGTAATTTTATCAACCATATTATAAACGAGGTTCCTATCCCTCCTAATGATAAAAAACTATTATTTTACTTACCACATATGACTTCAGAAATAGAGCTAGTTCCATTACTTCTTAATGATAGACGACTTAACAATTTTAATATCTTATCAATTTTTAATTTACTTTCAATAGAGAATATATTACTTATTTTCAATATAATATTAATGGAACAGAAGATACTTTTTATTCATGATAACAGACAAAAGTTAAGTGAGACTATAGAGTCCTTTTTAAGTCTTATCCATCCTTTCAAATGGGTTCATACTAATATATGTGTACTACCTAATGGTCTATTCAAGTTTTTAGAATCGTTTATGCCGTTTATAATGGGCATGGAAGAGTCTATTTTTAACAACAAGAAAGATCTTTTCGAGGACGAGTCACAAATTGTTTTTATTGTTAATATTCGAAAGAATAATGTTTATATGATAGAAAAGATTAAAAAGACAAAAATAACCAAATTAACTACTGTTCCTAAATTCCCTGAAGAGATCTATAATGATATACTAGGGGAGTTAAAAGAAAAAAAGATTCCTTTAGAACAAAGTAAAAAACAACTATTACCTCCGATAGAACTTGCTGCTTTAGACAAAGATATCAGAGATATATTTATTAAGACTTTAGTTAAATTAATAGGAGACTATGAGAAATACTTAAATTATATTGATGATATACCTATTTTTAGTCAAGATAACTTCTTGAAAACAAGAGCACTCGAAAATTCAGACTTTTACCTAGGGCTAACTGATACTAGAATGTTCTATGACTTTATTCAAAATATTCCTAAGAAATCTTTTCCTTTATTTAACAGATTTTGCCTACGTTATATTAACGAAATTTATAACAATAACAAACTACAAAGGAAAAACTCTAAAAACTTTTCATCAGCAAGTAAATCACCTGTAAAGCGTATTAAATCAAATTCTATTTCTAACAATAATCTAAACTCGTTAATAGATGGTATACAAAGATTAACAGGTACAAGCAATCCTGGAAGTGAATTAAGGGACACAATTGATTCATCACGAGTAGTAAAAATTGACGACGAGGATAAGAAAGAATACAAAGAAACATTTTTGATTAAGCCTTACTTTATTAAAGTGGAAGAGTTGAATATAATAAATTATTCTGAGTATTTAAGTGGAAAATATTCTTCTTCCTGCACAATTAATACAAAAATAGTTGAAAATCTAAAAGATTTTAATTACACTCCTACACAATATAATCGATACATTATACCAGAATTAGAATATAAACTTGATTTATTTTTAAATACTCCTGATTGTAAGAAAGTAGAAGATCATTTCTTTCCCAAAAAGAAGGCTTCAAATGATTTATATGAGTTATTATCGTCGGACAACGAAGAAGAAATTAGGCTTAAAGGTAAATAACTTAATATAATATATAATATTTTTTATTAATATATTATAGAACAACTTAAGCATAATCGTATTAAAAAGGCGATGAAAATTATCAGTACGGATTTAACCGATCAAGAAAAGAATGAAATTCAATTATTTATATCTGATTATATTACTTTAATTTTTAAATCTGTACCTTTGATCGAGATTCAAAAGACAAATCTTAGTAATCTTTTTAAAACAAAATTTGGAAGATTTTACTTTTCGACTATTGTATTCCAAGAGAAGTTTAAAAATGTAATATACTAATATACTAATTAATTAATAAATTATTTAGTTTCAATATCAATGTTTGGGCCATGTTAGTTTTAATGACTTGTACGAGATGATATTTAATTCATTGCTAAATTGTCAAAATGATGAGAGTCACTTTGAAGAAGTTAGACTCATAACAAAAGCAACATTTTGTTACTATAAGTAAATAATTTTATTAATTTTATAAATAACAAATAACATTAAATAACATAATTTTAGAGTTTTGGAAAACAAATCTAATTACTTTATTTATCATCAAATAAAGAAAAGTCACGAACCATTTACTATCTGGAAAAATCCACAATTTTGGAAACGATGGATGGAAATTAATATATCAGAAACTAAGAATAACTTTACAAACACTGACGACTATTACTTTACTATATTAATGGAGCTTTGCAATAGTATAAATCATCTCAACTTTGATATTAATTTCGTAAAGAAGACAATCATAGATACAATTGCTGTTGAATATATTAAAGATGTAATTCATCATTTAATACAAAATAATATCTTATAACATATAACTTACTATATTAGGAAAAAATATTACGAGAATTAGACTTGACTATTAATAAAATGGAGAAGAATAGAGGAAAACATTAATTTATGTATTTATATTTTAAAAAACAAATAAATATGTCTTGAAGAATATTATATTACGAAGACAAAGCTAATGACCTAATATATAATTTATATATTCTTGTAATTTCTATTATTTTATAATAATATTATATTTTAATTATTTTTAGTTAAATGCAATAATTATTTTATAAGTATATTTAAGTAAATTTAAGTTATTTAAGAGTTAATATATTATTAAATTCCAGTTTATTAATAAAAATAATATAAAATAAACTAAATGTTAAAATCTAAACCTGCTCAACCACTTCAACAAGCACATATTGAAATTGAATCACCACAAAAGAATATAAATAACAATAATAATAATAATACTAATAAATATTATAGATTTTATTGGGAAAGTATTTCAAAAAATCATGACGGTAAGTTAATAATATAATTAAATATTAATAATGAAAATTAAGATTTCATGAAAAATAATTTAAACGAAGAAGAAATAACTATAAAGGGCACATCGAAGCTAACATTTAATAACTCATCATTAGTAATTTATAAAATAATAATTATTATAAATAAATATTTATTTATACCAAATTACTTATTAATCCATCATATTATATAACCTTAATCAATTTATTAAATTTATATATAGAAAACTGAAGCATTAACTAATCTAAATTATTACTATGACAAGAAATCATACTTATTTACACCTAGTTTTAAAGTAAATGGAAAATCAAAATTATTAGAGTTTGAAACTATTGCTTATGCAGTTGAAGGTGGTTACCGCAAAGTTTACGACTATAATTTTTTATTGGGAACTCACAAAGATTTTACTTTTAATTTCTTTGTTAAAGCAGATCAACTTATTACTTCAAATAAATGGATTTTAAACAATAAAGTTCATCTTAGGGCTAATTATAAAAATGCTGTTATATCAGCAGGGTTTGAGGACTGGGATCTCCACGATAAATTAAGTGGAAGACTACCTAAAGTTTTTTCACTTAACTCAACTTATATTCATGATTTAAATAATGAGACAAGACTTTATACAGGTTTTAATGCAAGTGTAAATATAATTAAGAAGACTAATGAATCAGGTTCTCTTGGATATGGATATGTCTTAGGGGGTTTTAATTATTTAAGGAAGCATAAATTGATTGCAATTATTGGTTGTAAAACTTGTGATGTATTCAATGAGAACAATTTGAATAATGTAAACAATGAAAACAATGAAAAAGAAGATATTAATACCAATACTTATATTAATAAATTATCCCCTAGTTTGAGACTAATGGGGAACTCTAAATTTAATGATAGTATTGATATTTATTCAGAATTAAATATAAATAAAGATGCAAATTCAAAACAAGGTTTGACTATAGCTACTCAATATAAAATAGACTCTAAGACAAAGCTTAAAGCAAAAATCGATTCAAATGGCGAGTTGATTATGTCATATTTGCATAATTACGGTGTTTGGAATTTTGGTTTTAATAGTAGAGTATATATAATTTATATGTCAATTAATTATTATTATTTATATTGCAGATAAATGCATCTTTGGTAGATAATGACAATGATAATAATGATAAAATTAGTAATTCGAGAAATCTTGTTTTAAACTATAAATTTGGAGTGAGTATAGAATTAGATGATACTAATGATAGTTTACTGATATCGTAATATTAATATTATAATTAAATAATATTTAAATTATCAATATTTTGTGATATTATTTAGAAAATATTACTTTTAAAAGTAATTAATATTAATTTATGAAACAATTTCTTAGTTAATATTAATAAAATAATAAAATAATTTTATTATGTAAATACAATTAAATTTATTTTCTTGTTAATTAATAAACTAGCTATTAATATTAAATTTATCAAATATTAGTTAAACTTATGGTTTATTAGTAACTCCAATAATTCCACAAGCTAATCTAGCTCCGGCATGGCCAGTAGTTTTTGAATCTTGAGCGTCTCCCTAAAAATATTAGTTATTTATTAATATTTTATATATTTTTACTTTTCCAAGATCATCTTCATCTTCATGGACAATGATTGATCTTCCAATTACAGAGAGTTCTCCGGTTAATTTAATTAAATCGTCTTTAATAGTTCCTTTATAATTTCCATCTTTATCAGCATCAACATTTCCTAAATCACCAACATGTCTTTCTTCTACTCCTGGTCCTCCGTGAGTTTTTTTAAAGGGGTTAAAATGTGCTCCAGCAGTAACACATGCATTGGATAAGTTTCCAAATTCGTGAATATGGAAACCATGTTTTCCAGGAGTTAATCCTGAGAATTCAATATTAATAATTGTTGGGCCAGAAGTTGGTTGTTCAAGAGTAACAATTCCTTTAATTCCTTTATCGGGGTTGTTTAATACACAAATTGCATGAATTGATTGATCCATTTTTTATATTAATAATCAATTAAAATAATGATATAATAAATTAATATATAAAATGACACCTTATTAATACTAAAATCTTTATTTTAATATTTTTATTAATAATTTATATATTACATTAGTAATTGGGGATTGGGGATTGGGGATTGGGGATTGGGGATTGGGCCCAATCCCCAATCCCCAATCCCCAATCCCCA